>JGI24023J19991_10000139_pt1 | contig 50268 bp, 42 predicted proteins | sample Cruoilmetagenom1_FD_19991 | JGI IMG/M metagenome (IMG submission 19991)
AAATGCCGGGAGACTCCGAAGGGCGCGACAGCATAGCGGGCGTCGTCGCCAGGTTTCTATCGGAACGCGGAGTCGAGCGGATTTTCGGGCTGTGCGGCGGCCACATCATGCCGATTTGGATGGCTGTCGACGCGCTCGGCATTCCCATTATCGATGTCCGCGACGAGCGTGCCGCGGTTCACATGGCGCACGCCCATGCCGAGATCACCGGCAAGTTGGGTGTTGCCCTGGTAACCGCGGGACCAGGCGTCACTAACGCCATCACCGGCATTGCCAATGCCCATGTGGCCCGCGCGCCGGTTCTGGTGATCTCCGGCGTGCCGCCGCGCCCTCAGGAGTTCCGTGGCGCACTGCAAGGCCTCGACCACGTCGCCATGCTCGGCGGGCTAACCCGTTACGCCCGCACCGTCCGCGAGAAGGGCCTGGTGCTGCCGCAACTCGACGAGGCGGTGGCCTGCGCGCTTGGCGAAGGCGGCGAGCCCGGCCCCGCCTATATCGACTTCCCAACCGACCTACTTGGCGAGACGCTGCCCTCCAACATGGCGCTCAAGGAGTTCTTCGAGCCCCGCACGCCGCCCCGCTTGGAGCCCGATCCTCAAGCCGCAAGTAGCGCGATGGAGGCTATTTGGAGCGCCGAACGGCCGCTGGTGATCGGTGGCCGTGGCGCGCGCGGCGCAAAGACCGAGCTTGCCCAGCTTCTGGACCGCTCCGGCGCGATTTATCTCGACACCACCGAGGCGCGGGGCGTGGTTGCAGACGACCATCCTTCGCTGGTCAACGCCATGCGGGGCGCCGCCATGGGCCAAGCCGATCTGGTGGTTACGGTCGGGCGCAAGCTGGACTTCCAACTGGCCTATGGCTCGCCGGCGGTTTTCAAGAATGCCAAGTTCGTGCGGATCGCCGACAACGTGGCGGAGCTGCGGGATAATCGCAGAGGCGCCGCAGAGGTGTTGGCGACGCCCGGCGCCGCCATTACCGCAATCCTGGAGGCCGCAGGCAACGCCAACAGCAAGGCGGACCGGGACTGGGCCAAGGGGATGCGCGCCGGACATGTGAAGCGGGCCAACAAGATGCAGGAGAGCGCCATCCAGACGCCGCTCGGCAGCGACGGGCATATGCACCCCATGGCGATGCTCGGCACGCTTGGGCAGGCGTTGGACGAGGACGCGATCCTGATCGCCGATGGTGGCGATATCTTGAGTTTCGCCCGGGTCGCGCTCTCCACGTCCACCTATCTCGATCCCGGAGCCCTGGGCTGCCTCGGTGTCGGCGTGCCCTTCGGCATCGCCGCTGCACTCGCTGCGCCGGACCGCCAAGTGGCGGTGGTTACCGGCGACGGTTCCTTCGGCTTCAACGCCATCGAGATCGACACCGCGGCCCGCCACAAGGCGCCGGTCGTCTTCGTCATTGCCAATAACGGCGCCTGGAATATTGAGGTCTACGATCAGCAAACACGGTTCAACCGATTGGTCGGTACCGAGTTGGAATTCTCAGATTACGCCGCCATGGGGCGCGCATTCGGGCTCCATGCCGAGCGCGTCGAAGACCGGGGCGAACTCGCCGGTGCAATCAAACGCGCCTTCGACAACGCGCCTGCCCTGCTCGACGTCGTTGTGACCCGCGATGCGGTCTCGTTCGACTCAAAAGCAGGGCTTGCTTGGGTGCCCGATCTGCAGCCGTTGGCGGCCTGGGACGAGGCCGAACACGCCTGGCGCGCTGGAGAGCCGGTCGCATGAGGATTCAAGATTTCTTGGCGGAAATTTGGTTCCGCCATTCACTTCAGCCGGGAGAGCTTTTGTAAGGGAGAGAGAAAAATGGCCGTGAAACGACCTGAGGAATTTACGCACCACGAAGCCAAGGTCAATGGCGTCAATATCCATTACGTGATGGAGGGCTCCGGCCCGCCGCTGGTGATCATGCATGGCTGGCCGGGATTTTGGTGGGAATGGTACAAATGCATCGACGAGCTCGCCAAGGACTTCACGGTGATCGCGCCCGACATGCGGGGCTTTGGCGATTCCGAGAAGCCGCCCCTCGACGATCTGTCGCAATACCATCTGGACCGCACCACCGACGACCACGCGGCCCTGCTGGAGCATCTGGGCCACGACCAGGCCTATATGGTCGGCCACGACTACTCAGCCATCGTGATGCACAAATTTGTCCGCAAATATAAGGACAAGACCATCAAGGCGATGATCATCGACCCGATCCCGCCGGACATCGAAGCGCGCTACCTCTCGGTCCCGCATTTCCCCGAGTCCTGGTACTCGCAATTCCATCAGCTCGACATGGCTGTGGACGTGGTTTCTTCCAGCCGCGAGGCGACCGAAATCTACTTCAAGCACTTCCTCTCGCACTGGTCCTACAACAAGGACCTGGTGACGCCCGAGGAAATGGAGATCTATACCGACAACTTCGTGAAGCCCGGCAACGTCCATGGCGGCTTCAACTACTACCGGGCGAACCTGTCGCTCACCAGCGCGCTCTGGACGCCGCTCGACCGGACCATCACGGACGTGCCCCACACCATTCTCTGGGGCATGGGCGATACGGTGATCCCGTCCGTCTGGTCGGATCTGGTGGCCCAATGGCACAACAACTACACCATCGAATATGTGCCCGATGGCGGTCATTTCCTGATGTTCGAGAAACCCGACATCGTGACCGACCGCATCAAGCGCATGAAGGGCTAACGCCTTACCAGGTTGGGGGCCGCAGACGCGGCCCCCACCCTTTCCGCAGCTTTGTGCGTGCGCCGCGGCCCGCGGGGCGGCGCGGAATAGCCGTGAGGGATTTGATCTTACTTTAGGCCGCGACCGCGGCCCGGCGCCCCTGCGCCGCCCACCGGGAGGCCGGCACTGCGGAGCAGTGGCGAACAGCCGTGAGGGATTTGATCTTACTTTAGGCCGCGACTGCGGCCCGGCGCCCCTGCGCCGCCCACCCGGAGGCCGGCACTGCGGAGCAGTGTCGAATAGCCGTGAGGGACATAGACTCCCCTCCCCCATGTTGTGACCATGGAGCGGGCGAGCTATAGATTGCCTTTAGTCCCGCACCCGTAGCTCAGCTGGATAGAGCGCCGCCCTCCGAAGGCGGAGGTCACAGGTTCGAATCCTGTCGGGTGCGCCATCTTTTGCATAGAATTCCCTCTACTTTAGCCGCCCAAGTCCCCCACTCCCGCTTGATATCTCGCATTGGCCGTGGCGATAATCGTGCAATGATGCGATCCCCCCAGGTCTTGATTTGTGGGGGTTTTTTATTTTTGCTGCCATAGCCGCGCCGTGCGGCCCGCCCACCGACCAGTCTTGCTCGAAGCGAATAGGACGAAGGAGATCCCAATGATGAGACTTTTCTCAGCCGGATTGTGCGCCCTAGCCATTCTCTTGGTTGCCACCGCCCTGCCGGGCTTCGCCCAGGATCAGGACAAGAAAAAGGAGAACATCCGCGGCGCGACGACGGGACCGACAAACGCGCCGGGCCATAGCCATCCCGACCAGTTCGCCCACCTCAAGACGGTGAAGCCGGTGGAGAATATGTATGGCGTGATTCAGCACCCGGATCAGGACAAGGCGGCCGCCCAGAAGCTTGCCGAGCTCGAAAAGAAGACGGGCAAGAAGCCGAACTTCCTGATCTTCCTGCTGGACGATGTGGGCTGGATGGATCCTGGCTTTAACGGCGGCGGCATGGCCGTGGGCCAACCCACGCCGACCATGGACAAGCTTGCCGCGGGTGGCTTGATCCTCACCTCCGCCTACTCGACGCCGTCCTGCACGCCGAGCCGGGCGACCATCCACACCGGCCAGACGCCGCTGCATCACGGCCTGCTGCGGCCGCCCATGTATGACGAACCGGGCGGTCTCGGCGGCTCGGTCACATTACCGATGATTCTGCAAAAGTTGGGCTACGTGACCCAAGGCGTCGGCAAATGGCATATGGGCGAGAACAAGGGTTCGCTGCCCCAGAACCTGGGCTATGACGATTATCGCGGCTTTCTCGGGGTCTCCGACATGTATACCGAGTGGCGGGACATGTATTTCAATCCCGAGATCGCGCTCAGTCCCGAACGCTTCGCCATGCTGGAGAATGAGACTTTCAGCCATTACGACGTGCACTGCACGCCCGATGACAAGGACAAGTGCCAGAACCTGGAGCTGATCGACCTCGACTACATCAAGCAGCTCGACGACGTTTGGACCGGCGTCAGCCTCAGCTTCCTCGACAAGATGAAAGATGGCGACAAGCCCTGGTACCTCTATCACGCGACGCGGGGCTGCCACTTCGACAACTATCCCAACAAAAAATGGGCCGGGGCCTCGCGGGCCCGCACCGTCTATGGCGATTGCATGGTGCACATGGATAACGTCCTCAAGCAGCTTGTCGACAAACTGGAAGAGACGGGTCAGCTCGAGAACACCATGATCGTGTTCACCTCCGATAACGGCCCGGAATGCGAAATTCCGCCCCACGGCCATACGCCGTTCCGCGGCTGCAAGGGTTCGAGCTGGGAGGGCGGCGTCCGCGTGCCGACCTTCGTCTATTGGAAGGGAATGATTGCGCCGCGTAAATCGGAAGGCCTGTTCGATCAGGCCGATATCTTCAATACGCTGGTTTCGATCGGCGGCTCGCCCGGCAAAGAGATCGCGAAATACGTCTCCCGCGACCGCTATATAGATGGCGTCGACCAGGCCTCGTTTCTGGTCGCCGATAAGGGACAATCGGCAAGGCGCGCGCGCATCTACACCATGAACCAGTATCTCGCCGCGGCGCGGGTGGACGAGTTCAAATACATCATCACCGCGGAAATCGAGGGCGGCTTGTTCAAGCGCGGCTTCACCGGCGGCTTCAGTGGACCGATCGCGACCGAGACCGGCGGCGGCATAATGGTGAACCTCTATACCAATCCCAAGGAGGACGTCAGCAGCGGCATTCGGCACATTCCCATGACGCTGCCGGTGGGCAACGCGCTCGCCGACTACATGCTCGAACTGAGCAGCTATCCGCCTACCTTCCAGGTCGGTTTCATGTCCAACAATCCAGCGCTCTATGACATCATTCCACAGATCAAGCAGCTGATACGCTTGCGCTGGTTTTCGAAAAAGGGGCACGCAACTTCGGAATAGAGGAGTGATCCGCCGCCGAGGACGCCATTACGCCGCCAGGGCGACAATTGGTATTGCTTGGCCATGCAAGCCCTGATCTTCGATTGCGACGGTGTCCTTGTCGACACCGAGCGCGACGGTCACCGCGTCGCCTTCAATCGGGCGTTCGCCGCGAAGGGGCTCGACCATGAGTGGACGGTCGAGCGCTATGGCGTACTGCTGGGGACCGCGGGCGGCAAGGAACGCCTTCGCCGTCATTTCGACGAGACGGAATGGCCGGTGGCGGAGACCGAGCGCAAGGGGTTCATTGGGGATCTGCATCGCCTCAAGACGGATATCTTCGTGCGCCTCATCGAGTCGGGCGGCCTGCCGTTGCGGTCCGGCGTCGCCCGCCTCATGGACGAGGCTATAGAGGCGGGCGTCACGATGGCCGTGTGTTCGACCTCAGACGAGCGCGCGGTTTCGGCAATCGTCAATGTCCTGCTCGGCCCCGACCGGGCGCCCCACCTGTCTGTCTTCGCGGGCGACATGGTGGGGCCTAAGAAGCCAGATCCCGCGATCTATAACTTGGCCAGCCAGCAGCTCGGACTGGACCCGTCGCAATGCCTTGTCGTCGAGGACAGCCAAATTGGGCTGGGTGCGGCGCTCGCGGCTGGCATGAACTGCGTCATCACCACGTCCGCCTACACGGCAAACCAGGACTTCACCGGCGCCGCGCGCGTGCTCTCCGAACTGGGTGACGGCGACGGCACTCGGCTGAGTCTCGCCGAGTGTCGAGCCCTGCTTGGGGCATGACTCGGATATCAGTCCCAGGCGATGATGGCGCTCGCGGGTCGCAAATCTTGGTTGTGTCGGAGTTGTGCGGCGAAGCCTAGCGTCGGTACTGTGGCTTCAACCGTGTGCCGAAGGCCTCGCACTAACATTCCAAGCAGCTTGTAGCGGATATGTGCAAGGATCCAATCGCAACAGCCCACAAAGCCTTGCAAATTGCGCCGGATTAAATCAGTATTACAAATACCGATTAAGAGGTTGCGATGAAGCTGACCTTTCACGCCGACTACGCCATTCGTGTTCTGTTGTACTTGCGGGTCGCCCCTGAGCGTCGCGGTACGGTTTCCAAAATCGCCAAGGCCCATAACGTGTCGCGGCACCACCTCGACAAGGTGGTGCAGCGCATGGTTGGGGCGGGATTCGTCCGCACCGTTAGAGGGCGCGGCGGTGGCGTCAGGCTAGAACGTGACCCCAGCTCCATTACGGTTGGCGCCGTGATCCGGGCCATGGAAGACGATCTGGCAATTGTCGAATGCCTGGGCCACGCCCGCTTCTGCCGGGTGGCCGGGGTCTGCGGCGGGCGCAACGTCTTTGCCGAGGCGCTGGAAGCTTATTTTGCCGTGCTCGACCGGGCCACCCTCGAAGACATCGCGAGCAACCAGGGTGGGCTGCGCGGCGCACTGCAGCTGATACGCGGCGGCGCCGCGTAACGATCGAGGCATCGGAGGGCAAGCGCGCCTCTTGATCGGTTTGGAAAGTTGAACCGCTGGAACTGTGGCCAGCCGTTAGTCGATGACCGAAGTCAAGGGAGCGAAACATGTCGATAGACTTTGAACTCAGTGCCGAGCAGAAAAAACTCAAATACCAGATCCGCGAATTCGCCCAGGAAGTGGTGAAGCCATATGCCGAGAAGGGCGACGCGGCCCCCGACCCGCAGGAAGCCTTTGTCACCATGAAGCCCGCCTTTGAGGAGGCCTATAAGCTTGGGCTGCCGATCAGTTTCCTGCCGAAGAAATATGGCGGTGGCGGGCTTTCCAATGTCGATTTCATGATTGCAGCCGAGGAACTGTGCGCGGTGGATCCGGGCTTCCCCACCATCGTGTTGGTCAATGGTTTGGGGCTGATGCCGCTCACCTGGTTCGCCTCCGAGAAGCAATGTGAAAAATGGATCGGCGAAGCGACCAGCGGCAAGATGGATTACCTGGCGGGCTGGGTCGTCAGCGAGCGCGGTGGCACCGCCAATTTTGACCACCCCAGCCCCAATGCCGGCATCCAGCTGGTGGCCGATTACGACAAGTCCAATGGCGAATATGTGCTCAATGGCGAGAAGCACTGGCCATGCAATTCGGGCGGCTGGGACCTGAAGGGCGCCGACACCAATCTCTGCATCGCCCGCACAGACCGAACCAAGGGCGGCAAGGAAGGCTTGAGCGCCATTCTGGTCGACCGCGGAACGCCGGGGGTCAGCTACGAGGTGATCAACAAGATCGGGCACCGCACCTGCCAGAATGTGACCATGACCTTCAAGAACGTGCACGTTCCGGAAGAAAACGCCTTTGCGATCGGCAATGGCGACTTCGTGATCAACCGCAACTTCACTTGGTCCGGTCCGGTGGCGGCGATCGCGGCGGTCGGCGTGGCGCGGGGCGCCTATGAGTTCACCCTGGAGTGGGCCAAGACCTTCACCGGCGGCGGTTCATCCCCGATCATCAACTTTCAGGGCGTCGGCAATCTGTTGGCCGAGATCGCGGCCAAGATCGAGGCCGCCCGCTACATGTCGTGGAAGACTGCCCATTACATGGACATGTATGACAGCGAGGGTCAGGCGATCGGCGGCATGAACAAGATCATTTCCGCCGATCTGATGCAGAGCGTGGTGTTCGACTGCATGCGCGTGGTCGGCGTGAACGCGGTGGACCGGAAATTCCCGCTAGAAAAATTCTATCGGGAATCGGTCGTGTTCCCGCTCTACGACGCCGGAAATATGGGCATGCAGCGGCGCAAGGTCTGGGGCGTCATGGCCGATCCGAACTTCACACCTGACATCTTCGTCGATTCCGATCCCTTCGAGTTCAAGAAATCGATGGAAGGTTACGGCGTGTTGGCCGACGTCGCCTAACGGCAATACTTGCCTCCTCGACGTTCCGGGCGATCGCCAGCCCTGCGTCGAGCAATCTGCACCCAAGACGCTACACCAATCCCGGTTCCGATTTTTTCGGGTCCGGGATTGGCTCGACCGGTGGTAGCATGGGGTGACGGCTGGAGCTTTGCGAACCGTTTGCGCGCCGATGCCGCCGTTGATTGCGAGCCTTTAGTCAACCAGATTGGGAGAGGGCGAAATGGCCGAGAGCGTTTATAAAATCATCGAATTGGTCGGAACCAGCACGGATTCCTGGGAGAAGGCCGCAAAGGCCGCCGTCGATCGGGCCGGACAGAGCTTGAGAGACCTTCGGATCGCCGAAGTGACCCAGCTGGACATGGTTCTGAAGGATGGCAAGGTTCAGGCCTATCGTGCCAAGGTGAACATCTCCTTCAAATATGAAGGCAAAGAAGCCTAAGCCTAGGCGCTTATCCGTCGGCTGATCGGGCGCGATCGTTATCTGGTCGCGCCCAGTTCCGCGCTTTTCGCCCGGGCGCGCCCGACCTGAGTCTGCCTTATCGGAGGTGGCCGACAGGTGAAGACTTTGGCGGTCCGACGCTTCAATCAACCGACCATTTCGCCTTCAGCTCAAGGTAGCCAGCCGATTTCTTGAAGGCCTCCAGGCCATCGCTGACCTTGTCCCGCAGCGCGCCCCGCCCGGCGGCAAAGACATAATAGATCGGCGATACAAGCAGCGGCTCTGCCTTGGGCTCGATACCCCGATATCCAAGCTGCTTGGCAAAGTAGCGGGCGGTGGGATTGGAGCCCGCCCAGGCCTCCGCCTTCCTGTTCACCATCGCGGCCAACGCCTCGGGCTCGGTCTCATAGAGCTTGAGGGTCATGCCGCCACGCTCTTCCAGAAGTTTCTGATAAAGCGAACCCCGTTCGGTTGCGACCACCCGGCCCTTGAGGTCGCCGGGGCCGGTGATCGGGCTCGAATCCGGCGCCCAATTGACGATGTTGAGCACGTAAGTCGGCGTCTCGGCGAACAGAAAAACCTGTTCGCGCTCGGGGGTTTTGGCCATGCCCGAGGTCACATCGGCCTTGCCCTCCCGCAGCGCCGCCTGCGCAGCGTCCCAATGCATCGGCTTGGCGTCGAGCTTGCGGCCGTCCGACGCAAGCACCCGGGCCAGAACCTCCAGCTCAAAGCCCGCCGGGGCGCCCGCTTGCACGAAACTGAAGGGCGGAAACGCCTCATCGAACACATAGACTACCGGGGTGGGCTCGGTGCGGGCTGGACCAGCCAGGAGCATGGGCAGGACGATCAATCCGGCCGTCAGGCGTTTCATTGCAGCCCTGATTGCAGCCATTAGCGATTGCCGCGGGTGATCGCTCAAACGACGACCTCGAAGCCTTCGAATTGGGGCGGGCCCATATAGAGTCCCTTCGTCGTCCCCGCGCCTTTGTGGGCCTTGCGAAAGGCGTCCGACTTCGTCCAGTTCTCGAAGTCGCGCTTCGAGGCCCAGACCGAGTGGGACGAATAGAGCGTGTGATCGTCGTGCTCCGGGCCACGCAGCAGATGAAACTGCTCAAAGCCCGGCACGCTCTCCAAATGGCTGTCGCGGGTTCTCCAAACTTGCTCGAACTCGGCTTCTCGCCCCTTTGTCACCCGGAATCGGTTCATCGCAATAAACATCGAAAGCCCCTCCACTTAGCCCGTCACGTGCGCGATCATCTTCGATTTCTTGCAGCCGGTCCAATATGGTCGACGCGCCGGCGCCCGGGCGACCATGTCTCAACTCCCAAACTTGATCGGTACGATGGCGTCGGTGAGCCAGAGAGCAGCCAGCAAAACGGCGAATGTGAAGATGACCCAGATTAGCGCCTGGCCAAAGGGAAGTGTCCTCATATGCATCTTGGCCTCGCCCTTGGCCGGCTTCGCTTCCAGTGAACGATGCCCGAGCCCCGGCGCCGGCCCGTCCGCGCCCGGCAGCGTCATGCAGCCATGTTTCAGGTGGCTCTTGACCAGCCAATAGTTGATCGGAAAGGCGAGCGCTCCACCGACAATCGTCGCCAAGCTCATGCGGAACCAAAAGGCGGGATGCAGCGGGTCCTCGGAGCCCTGCCAGAAGGCTGCGAGGATCACCATGACCGGGATCATGCCCGCCATCACTATGTTCATGGAGACGGTCTCTGCAAAGAAGGTCTTCTTGACCGCTTTCCAGTAATCGCCGTCATACATGCCCCGCATCATCAGCGCCTGGAATACGAAGAGCCCCATCGCGAAGCCCGAGAGATACTCGATTGTGGCGTCCCAGCCATTGGCGAGCCCGAAGGCCGGTATGACCGCGGCGGCGAACATGATGCCCGTGGCGTCACCAGCCAGGCAGTGCATTTCGCTATTAGCGGCCTGCTTCCATAGAGCGGCCGTGTAGCGGTCGTGGCCACCGGGGAAGGGACGGCGGCAAGCCAGCACATACAAAAATGCGCCGACGGGTCCGGCATAGATCGTCACCAGGATCCAAGCTAGCCGCTGCACCCAGCTGGTAACGCCATTGGTGATGGAGTCCCAGATCACGAAGGCGACGCTCGGAATGGTGAGCGCGAACCAGACGATCATCGCGCCGGCCAGCATGTATTTTCTCCATAATTGTGCCCATAACTAGCATTGGAGCCTGGGAATTTCAGTGCTGATTTGAAGCGGAGAATGCGTGGGTCGATTGCAAATGCGAGTCGGGTTTCACAGGATTACGCTGATTATCGCTGTTGCCGCCTGTCTGGCCCTCGGCGCGGTCGGCCTAGCGCAGGGTGCCGCAAAGTTCGTCGGCCAGCTCGGCTTGGAGCCACCAGCCCCTCTGGCCACACCGGTCGCCATCTTCGGCAAAGACAACCGCACGCCGGTGCCCAAACAGTATCAGAGCCTAAAAGAAGCCATCGGCCTGCTTCGCACAAGGGGCGGGCGCTCGACCAATGAATGCAACGCCTTTTGCGTAGGCGCGGACGTGGTCGCGACCTCGGCCCACTGCCTGTTCTTTCCGGTGCGCACCGGCCACCGCCCATCGCTCTCAAGCCTGACCTTCCACAAGGGCAACGGAAGAAGGCGCAACTCCACGCCGATCGCGGGCGTGCGCGACCGTAGCCACCATTGGAACGTGATAGCTGGGGCCACCTATGTCTCTGACGCCGACAACTGGATCATTGCCCATGATTGGGCGCTGGTGAAGCTCGCGAAACCCGCCTGCGGCGATGACGTGCTGCCGGTGATCGCGAAGGAGAAATGGACAGATCTCTTCGACGACGTTCTGAACGCGCGGATCTTTATCATCTTCCATAACCGGCGGGGCCGACGGGTGCGCCTGCAATACGCAGCCAACTGCAAGGCGCCAAAGAATCCGCTGGAGCTCGGCCTACAATGGGTGGCGATCGATCTCGGCAGCTCCGATCCCGAGCACCTGATCCCGCATCGCTGCGACTTCAAGCGAGGCGCGTCGGGCTCGCCGCTCCTGCTCGAGACGCCAAACGGCACAGCGGTGATCGGCATCAATGCCGCCGAGTCCGACTTCAAGGCCCTGAGCCAATCCCTCGGCAAGGAGGTGGCCAGGCAATTGTCCGCGAATTTTGCGGTGAGCGGCGGTGCGTTTCGCGAGCAAATCGCCCTGATGCGCGATCTTCCTGAACCGCTTGGGCCCCAAGACCTCGAACGGGTGCAGACAATACTGACGGCGAGCGGTGACCATACAGGCGAGATCGATGGCGAATATGGCAATCTCACGCGCCAAGCGATCCTCGACTTCGAGCGCCGGCACGAGCTGCTGCCGACGGGCCGGCCCACGCCGGCGCTTCTAAAAGCGCTGGAATCGTGGGAAGGCGCGCCTGAAAGAGCCAGGGATGCTGTGGTCCGCTACCTGCTGAAGCCTGGCCGGCAGCGCTTTAGAGCGCTGGCCGTGAATCCCGACAGCGGCGCTTCCGGAGTGCCTAAGGGTGATATCGGCGATCCCGCCTCGGCGATCGCAGCCGCCATGGCGATATGTGGCCGGGGCGGCAGCGGCTGCCAGCTTTATGCGGTCGGCAGCGATATCGTCTTCGGTAAACCGCAAAGCGAAATCGACGCGCTGATCGAGACCGCCACGACGGGGTTGATCCGTGGGCCGTCGAGCCGCTGAGACCGGCTGAGGCTCAGATTAGATAACGATCCAGGAAATCCGCGGTGCGCTGGTTGGCAAGCGCGGCTGCCTCGGCGTTGTAGTTCATCGAATTGGGCCGGGCAAAGGCGTGGCCAACTCCTTCGTAAGTGTAGAGCTCGACTTGGGGCAACGGTTCCAGCACTTGATATATCGCCGCGCGTGCATTGGCGTCGCAAAGCTCGTCCGTCTCGCCGAAATGCAGCAAGAGCGGCGCCATTTCCTCGCCTGCAAGATTGAGCTTGGTCTCTATGCCCACGCCGTAGTAACCCACGCTAGCGTTGGGCTGCGCCTGGGCCGCCATGTGATAGGCCATGCGTCCGCCCAAGCAGAACCCAACTACGCCCACCTTGTTGCAACTCTCCTGCAGGTGCTCGAGCGCGGTCTTGCAGTCATCGACGCCCTGGTCCCTGTCGTGCTCGCCTGCCAGCTCCATCGCCCGGTCGCGCTCTTCGGGAATGGTGCTGTCCAATTCTATGCGCGGTTCCAACCGCCAAAATAGATCGGGCGCGGCGACGCGATGACCCTGATCCGCGAAGCCGTCGGCGACCGAGCGGATATATTTATTCACGCCGAACACTTCCTGGATCACCATGATTCCAGTGCCGCCATTGGTTTCGGATTCAACCAGATAGGCCGCAAATTCACCGTCTTCGTTCGTTGTTATTGGTCTGAATGCGCCTCGCATGGAACGCTCCAAATGGCCCAGCAAGCTCTGTTCGCTTAGCCCGGCCAAGGCGGGCGCGTCAATCGCGCGGGGCGTGCGCTGCAAATCGATTCGCGCTAAGATCGAGTGCCGATTGCAATGCCAAAGTGAGGTGGCAAATATATGCGCAGGATTTCCCTACTTGCCGCGGTCTTGACAGTTCTGTTCCTAGGCCCAAACGCCGTCAACGCCGAGAGCCAGAGCGGCTCCGCGCACGACTTCTCCTTTTCAGCAATCGACGGCAAGACGCTTAATCTGAGCGACTACAGAGGCAAGGTCGTTCTGGTGGTCAATACCGCCTCGTTTTGTGGCTACACGCCGCAATATGAGGGCCTGCAATCCCTTTGGNAGNNGTACAAGGACAAGGGCCTAGTGGTGCTCGGCGTGCCGTCAAACGACTTCGGCGGCCAGGAGCCCAAAAGCGAGGGCGAAATTCTGGGCTTTTGCCAGGGCAAATATGGCGTCTCGTTTCCATTGACCGCAAAAATGTCGGTTAAGGGCACAGACGCCCATCCGTTCTACCAATGGGCGGGCCAAGTGCTGGGCGATGAAGCCAAGCCCAAATGGAACTTCCACAAATATCTGGTGGCCGCCGACGGCCGGCTGGTGGGTTGGTTTTCGACCCCGACCAAACCGCTCTCGCCTGAGGTCACAGAAGCCATAGATGCCGCAATCGCCTCCTCCAATTCGTCCAAGCGCCCGGCTGGCAAACAACCCAGCGGTTCCTAGGCGCCGGTTCGGCGGGTCCGATCCCGTTATTCCGCGCCTTCGGTCCGGAGCCTCGCTGCGCGAGGAGAAGCCCGAGGCTTCCAATGCCGGCGCACCAGCGCAATGGTCGCGGGCAGGATCACGAGTTGGGCGACCAGGGCTGCAAATAGGGTGACGCCGCTCAGCTCACCGAAAATCCGCAGTGACGGCAGGTCGGACAGCACGGTCACGCCCAACCCCAACGCCAGCACCATGGTGGTCAAGATCAACACCGGCCCAATCATGCGGGCGGTGCGTTGCAGGGCCTCTTGGGTGTCGCGCGGCTTGCCCGAGGCATCGGTCTCTTCGATATCGTAGCGGTTCAGGAAATGGATCGTGCTGTCGAGCGCCAGCCCGAAGGCCACCGTCAAGGCGATGATGCTGGCAAAATGCAACCCGTCGCCCGTCACATACAGCAGCGCGCCGGTGGCGAAGATCGGGAACAGGCTGGGCAGGATGCTGACCACGCTTGCGAAAACAGAGCGGAACGCCAGACCCAAGAACACAACCACGACGATGATGTCGCTGACGAGGCCGACATTCAGCTCCCAAATCATCTGCGCGCTATTGCGCGCCGCGATCGCCGGCAAGCCCGTGACAGCAATTTCGAACTCGGGATGGGCTTGGCGGACCGGCTCCAACGCTTCGTCGAGTTTCTCCACGAGGGGAAGAATCTCGCTCGCATCCACGTCCGGCAGCCGTCCGGTTATGATGACCGCATCCTCCTCCACGGCAATGAATCTGCGGGTCAAATGCTCGGGCAGCAGGCCCACATACTTCAACAGAGTCTCGATGCTGGAATCTCCCGCCTCCGCCAGCCAGCGCCGCAGTGTCTCGACCGACCAGACATTAGCGAAGCCAGACTGCGTCTCGATAACAGCGTGCGCCTCCTCGATCACGTCCAGGACTTGTTCCGAGAATAGCGACTGGCCGTCAGTCCACTCGATCATGACGTGGACCGGATTCGCCCCGGTGAGCTTTTCATCGAGCCGGCTGGTGGCGTCGAGCGCCTGCTCGCGGTCGGGAACCTGGTCGGCCAGACGGTAATGGGGCTGGAGCTGGGTGTAGGCGTAACCCGTCAACCCCACCATCGCGATGCCGAGCGCCACATAGACCGCGCTCCAGCGCGATACGTGCCGGAACAGCGCCCCCGAGAAAATAGCCAACAGACGCATGGCCCCATCGCGCTGCTCGCGGGCGGGCTGCGATTTCGTCTGTTTCGGCAACAGCAATACTGCCAGCGTCGGCACCACTACAACGACCGCGACATAGGCGATGATCACGGCGATGGTAGAAGCCCCGCCGAAGGTGCGGATCAGCGCCGACTTGGCAAACAGGAACGAGCCCAACGCGATCGCTGCCGTGAGCGCGGTCAAGAAGCAGGCCGGCGCCACATTGATCACCGCGTTGCGGGCAGCCGTGAGCCGGTCGGCGCCCGCCATCATGTCGCGGCGGATATTGAATACCAGATGCATCGAATCGGAAAAGCCGTTCACAGTGATCAGCGGCGTGATCACGTTCACAAACAGATTGAGCTCGAAGCCGAGCGATCCGACCGTGCCCAGCGACCACAATATCGCCGCTGCCGGGCCCGCGGCTGCGATCAGCATCAGCACGAAGCTGCGGAAAAACAGCAAGGCGATGAGCGCGCCCAGCAACAGGCCAAGCCCGTTATAAAGCAGGCGGTCCCGCTGCACCGCGTTGCGGATCTCGAGCTGCATCACCGGCGCGCCGGTCAAACGGGCCGTTAGCCCAGATCCCCTCAAGCCCTGTTCCACCGCGCCGCGGATTTCGCCGATCGCCTGTTTCAGGCCGATCTCGTTCACGACCTGCCGGTTCAGCGCCAGCACCACGAGCGCCAACTCGCCATCGTCCGAGAGCAGCTTGCCCGCGACGATCTGGTTGGCGCGCAGCCGCTCGATTAATTGTTCAAAGGCCTCGCCGTCCGGCATATCGACGGGAAACAGCGGTGGCGGATAGCCCTCCTCATCAGGCGGTTCGCGGGCCGAGAACAATGAAACATTGCCCTGGATCGCCTCGATGAAGTTGAGCTCGATCACCATGTCGCGGAACGCGGCAAGGGGTTCGGGCTTCAGAAGATCCTTGCCCTCCACGACCACCAGTACGTCATACTCGCTTGAGGGAAACCGCTCCGAGACTTGTTCGTAGCGGCGAAATTCCTCCGTATCGGTGCGAAACAATTCGCTGAGTGAATCGTCGACCGAAAGCTGCAACACGCCGAATACGGACACCACGGAGATGGTAGCGATCAGCAGGGCCGACAGCCAAGGCGCCTTGAGCGCGACCAGACCGAGCCGTTCAATCCCGAAGCTGAACCAAAAGGTCCGGCGCGATGAGTCTTTCGAAGGCATGAAGGATTTCTATCCTGGGCTCACATTGGGTTTCGCGCCGCGTTGGGCCGGCGACGCGAACGCCTACCAGATCATCGCGCTAAGCGCACCGGCGATTTGGTGTCTGCACAACAAATACGCAGCGGGCAAATGAGGCTTGCGCCCGCGGCCCACCCATTGCACAAGGCGCAACCGCCTCCCAAACCGTATGAATAGGCTTGGCCGTGCTGAGGTGAGGAGCCAGTCGGATGCCCCGCTGGATTGACGAAACGCTCCATCCCGATTTCCAGTTTCGCCTGAGGGCGGACGCTGTTCTCCATGACGGCCGGACCGACTTCCAGCACGTCGTAATATTCGAGAACGCTGAATTTGGCCGGGTGATGATGCTTGACGGCGTGGTGCAACTCACCCAACGCGACGAATTCATCTATCACGAGATGATGGCCCATGTGCCGCTCTTCGCCCATGGCCACGCGGCAAGGGTCCTGATCATCGGCGGCGGCGATGGCGGCGTGCTTCGCGAGGTCCTGAAGCACCCGGGCGTCACCCAGGCCACGCTCTGCGAAATCGACGCGGGCGTCATCGAGCTCGCCAAGACCCACTTTCCCGAGATCTCGGCGGGCGCCTTCGGGGACCCCCGCACAACGGTCGTAATCGCCGACGGCACCCGTTTCGTCGCCGATACGTCTGAGCGCTTCGACATCATTCTGGTGGATTCCACCGATCCGATCGGTCCCGCCAAGGCGCTGTTCAGCGCCGAGTTCTACCGTAACTGCAGACGGTCATTGGCGCCGGGCGGGCTGCTGGTCGCGCAGAACGGCATCCCCTTTGTTCAGGGCGACGAGTTTCGCCAGTCCATGGCCCATTTACGAGGCATATTCGCCGATGCCGCCGCCTATTTGGCAACCACGCCTACCTATGTGGGAGGGCCGATGGCCTTCGGTTGGGCGAGCGATAACAAGGCTCTGCGCCAGAAATCATTTGAGCAACTCCAAGCCCGCGTCGGCGCCGCCGGATTTGCCACGCGCTATTACACCGCTCAGATCCACGCGGCGGCCTTCGCACTGCCTAGATATGTCAGCGATATGATTGAGCTTGATGGTTAGTTGGAGTGGCGACCGACCGGTGAGCGGTCCCTAGTCGTCGCCGTTCTCGGCACCGGTCCGAAGCAGCAGCAGCGGACAATCGAGCTGCGCCGTAATCCGCGCGATCACCTCATTGCTGGGGATCAGCGGGCCGCCGAACCGCGCAATCAGCAAACCACCGCCCATCCGTTGCACGGCGGCCGCTACGAAGCCCGGGTCCTCGGAGCTCAAGGACTCGACCCCGACATCCAACCCGCTTGGAAGCAATTTGCGCACTCCCGTTTCGATTTGGCGGCGCGCACCCAACCCCTGGCCGAGCGTAATGAATCCGATGCCCTCGGGCGCCGGCCCCGCGAAACGCGCGGCCGTCTTCAAGATATCTTCAAGGCGCTCGGGCTGGTCGATGACCGCCACGACGCGGCCCTTGGAGCGCCGGGCGCCGGTTCCCACCAAAAGGCAGCCCATGACACCCGCCAGGCAAGACATCATCGTATCGAGCTCGCGATGTCCCGATGGCGTGACCGGTTCGCCAAGGACCAATATGCTGGCCTTGCTGCTCGCTTCGCGCATGGCGTGGACGGGCTCGTCGCGCACCACGGCGAAGCGCGCCGGCATATCGGCCTCGCGCGCCCGTCGCTCGATCTCGCGGTGGGCGGCGTTGCAGGCGGCACGCATCTGGCGGGCTACCTGTTCCTGGTTCAGGGGCCGGGAGCGGCCGCCCGACGCCGAGATTTCCCGGGCGAAGGGCATCCCTGCCAGTGAAAACAGGTCGTCGTCCTCGACGAAGATGCTTTCGAAGTCTCGCTCCAGGGCCCGGGCGACGCGCAGCGCTGCTTGCAGCGCCACCGGATTGGTGCCGCCCGCGGTTACCTGCAACACCACTGGCCTTGGCCGGGGCGTTTTGCGCTTGGTCGTCACAGGATCTCCTCCTGCGGCACGCCCTGATTGCCTCCGGGCGCGCCGAACTCTCGCCGGGAGACAGCGAAGCCCATTAGCCTCTCTTCTACCAGGCGATTAATGCTGCCCTCTGGAAATTTGCCATCGTCCTGGCGCTCGCCGGCTGGAATGCCGGTCAGGATTTCGATGCCCTGATCGATGGTCTCTACAGCATAGATAGTAAACGATCCTTTTTTTACAGCCTCCACCACGTCCGGCCGCAGCATCAGATGTACGACGTTGGACTCGGGAATGACGACACCCTGCTCGCCAGTGAGGCCCCGTTCCTTGCAGATATCATAGAACCCTTCGATCTTTTCGTTCACGCCGCCAATCGCCTGGACCTGTCCGTGCTGGTTGACCGAACCCGTCACCGCGAGCGACTGCTTGATCGGCACCTCGGCCAACGCACTCAATAGGGCATAAAGTTCGGCGGAGGATGCACTGTCGCCATCCACGCCGCCATAGGACTGTTCGAAGACCAGGCTGGCCGAGAGCGCCATCGGCACTTCATCCACATAGCGGCCCTCGAGAAAGCCGCGCAGAATCATCACGCCCTTCGAGTGCAGCGGACCCCCAAGTGCGACCTCGCGCTCGATATCGACGACCCGGCCCGAGCCGGTCCGCACCCGGGCCGTGATCCGGTTCGGCCTGCCATAGGCAAAGCTGCCGAGTGCCATCACGCTGAGCCCGTTGATCTGGCCAACGGACGTGCCCTCGGTGGAAACCAGTACGATGCCGCGCTCGATCGATTCCTGGGTCTTCTCGCGCAGCCGGTCAGAGCGGCGAATGCGCTCCTCGATCGCCCGGGTGACGTCCGCCTCGCCAATCACTTTGTGCTTGGCCTCGCCGGCCCAATAGTTGGCCTCCCGAAGGATGTCCGACAGCGCTTCGATCCGGAGCGTGAGCTTTTCCGAGTCGTGCGCCAACCGGGCACCTTCATCGACCAGCCGGGCGACGCCCTTGGCGTCAACGGGTCGCAGCTCGTGGCCCTGGACAATCGAAGCCACCAATTGCGCATAGCTCTCCGAGCTGGCGCTGGTTCGGTCCATGGTGTCGTCGAAGTCCGCAGCGACCTTGAAGAGCTGCGGAAAATCGGGATCCTGGGAGCTCAGCAGGTAATAGAGCACGGGGTCGCCAAACAGCACTATCTTGACGTTCAGTGGAATCCGCTCGGGCTGCAGGGTAACAGTGCTGATCATGCCGAGCTGCTCGGTCGGGGACTCGATGTTGATCTCTTGGGACTTCAAGGCCCGCTTCAGAGCTTCCCAGGCATAGGGTGCAAGGAGCATTTTGCGCGCATCCATCAACAGATACCCGCCATTGGCCCGGTGCAGGGCGCCCGCCTTGATCAGCAGAAAATCGGTAATCAGAGCCCCCATTTGGGGAATGTGCTCGATCCGACCGATCAGATTGCCGAGGGTCGGGTTATCCTCGTCGATGATCGGCGCTCCGGTCGCATCGTCGCTGTCGGCACCGACCAGGATATTCACCATATAGCGGCGAAACCGTACGTCCCTCGAACTGTCGACCGACTGGCTCACCAGCTGTTGTTGCTGCTGCTCGCCCCCCTCGGCGACGAACAGGCCGATATTGCGGATCAGGTCCTGCTCCGCGGCCTTTAGGTATTGCTGAACCCGCTCGATATCGGCGAATTCCTCCTGGACCTCGGACAAGGCCTGGTGCACCGCCACCTCGGCATGCTCCTCGTTCAGCTCGCGGACCGCATCGCGTGCGTCCTTCGCCAGGCGCGGCATTTGCTGAAGAACCGCCTGGAGTTCACCCTGCAGGGATTCGATCTTCTTTTCGATCTTGCTGCGTTCTTCCTTGGGGAGTTCGTGGAATGCTTCCGGTTTCAGAACTTTTCCCTCGGGCGCCGGGGCCATGGCAAAGCCAGTCGGCGTCCTGAGCACCGCGATGTCCTCGGCTTCGGCCTTTTTGTTCAGATCTTCGAGAGCGTCCTCTTGGGCGGCACGGAACTGCTCATCGATGGCCCTGCGGCGGCGTTGATACTCTTCGGCCTCGAAGATGCCTGGAATGCCCGACCGCAATTCGTCGATCACGCGCACCATGGCCTTCGACAGCCGTTGGGCCCGCATGCGGGGCAGCGGGATGGCGACGGGCTGGTACGGCTTGTCGAAATTGTTGACGTAGACCCAATCGCACGGCGCCTCTTCGCTAGCCGCCTTGGGCTCCAGCAGCGTGCGCACGGCATAGGATTTGCCGGTGCCCGTCGGGCCCAGTACGAACAGATTGAAGCCTGGGTCCCCGATATTGGTGCCGAATTTGATGGCGTCCAGCGCGCGGGTTTGCCCAACCATGCTGGTCGAACGCTCGAGCTCGTCCGTTGTGGTAAAGCCCAAGCCCTTGGGATCGCAGCGGCGGCGCAGCTGGTCGACCGGCACGGCGTGGGATTCTACGTTGAGGGTGTCGATCTTCAAATACTCCCGTTTACCCGACGCCCTGCGCCTCCAAACCAACCGGTTGTCCGCGCATCCTAACCGATCAAGCGGCCTTCAGGCACTATCCAATGGGCGCCTTTCCGCCGCCGCCGGTCTCAGGCCCGCTCCAGATAATGCAGGCTGAACAGCTCGCGATCGTCGGTCCAAACCTGCGCCGGCGTCCAGCCGCTCGACGCCGCAAGCGCTTGAAATTCATCGACAGAGAATTTGTGGGAGTTTTCGATGTGAATGCGCTCGCCTTCGTTGAGATCGAAGGTCCGACCTTGCACAGAGATCCGCTGATCTTCGAGGCTCACAATGTAGAGTTCAACGCGCCCAGCCTTTTCGTTGTAGACCGACAGGTGATCGAATTTCGCGAGATCGATATCGCCGTCGAGTTCGTTATTGATGCGGTGCAGCAGGTTGAGAATGAATTCGGCCGTCACACCCTTGGCGTCATCATAGGCGGGCAGCAAGATATCCGAACTCTTTTTCAGATCGACGCCGACGAGGAAGGAGCTTTTTTCACCGAGAAGCGCCGCGGCGTCGCTCAGGAACTGCTCCACGCCCTCGCGGTCGAAATTGCCGATCGTGGAGCCCGGGAAGAAACCAAGCTTAGGCGCGCCGTTGATCCGGTCGGGAAGGTCGATATCCTGGTTGAAATCGGCATGGACCGGCAGCACGTCAAGCTCGGGATAATGTGTTTCGAGCCTATCCGCGGCTTCGTTCAGCGCTTCATCGGCTATGTCGATTGGTACATAGGCGGCGATCTCCTCCAGATGGTCGATCAGGATCCGAGTCTTCCGGCTCGACCCCGATCCAAACTCCACCAATGCACATCCAGGACCCGCCCTTTCGCCGATTTCCGCCCCATAATTCTGCAGGAGGCCGATCTCGGTCCGGGTAGGGTAATACTCATCGAGCTCTGTGATTTCTTCGAATAGCTCGGAGCCCCGCGCGTCATAGAGGAACCGGCAGGGAATCTGTTTGGCCCCGTCTGACAGCCCCTCGATCACCGCATGGGAGAAGTCGTCCTGGATCGTATCCATGGGAAATGCGCCGTTTACGCCAGACACTCAGTCGTCATCCGCCAGGCGGAGGCCGGTGAACTGCCAGCGCTGATGGGGATAGAAGAAGTTTCGGTAGGTCCGCCTGATTTGCCCATCGGGCGTCACACATGAGCCGCCCTTCAGGACGTACTGATTGCACATGAACTTGCCGTTGTATTCGCCGACCGCGCCATCGGCGATTTCAAAGCCCGGATAGGGTGCGTAGGGGCTTTGGGTCCATTCCCAAACGTCCCCGATCATCTGCAGCAGCGAGCCGCCTCCATTGGTTTCCGCAGGCAGCGGACGCAGTGCGTCGTGTCCCAGCATCCGCCCCTTGAGGGCGATCCCACCGGATGCGACTTCCCATTCGAATTCGGTGGGCAGGCGCTTGCCGGCCCATCGGGCGAAGGCATCGGCCTCGTAATAGCTCACATTGCAGACCGGCGCGGCGAGATCCAGCGGCTGTAGGCCGTACAGACCCATTTGGCGCCATTCGCCGTCCGCCTCTTCCCAATAAAGTGGCGCGCGCCAGTCTTCCGCTTGCACCGTTGCCCAGCCGTCAGCGAGCCAAATTGGAGCGTTCCGGTATCCGCCGTCGCCGATGAATTCGAGCCACTCACCATTGGTGACACAGCGATTGGCGAGCTTGAAAGGTCGCAGCAACACTTCGTGCCGGGGTCCTTCATTGTCGAAGGCGAAGCCCTCGCCATCGTGGCCGACCTCGACAATACCGCCCTCGAAGTCGATCCATTCGACCTTTGCCAAGGGTTCGCCGGGCGCCCGCAGAGCGGTTTCCCGGTAAGCGGGTCTCAGCGGCTCTTTCGCGAACAAATTCAAAATGTCGGTCAGCATCAGCTCTTGATGCTGCTGCTCGTGATGGATGCCAAGCTCGATGAGCTCCGCGGCCTTGCCCGGCATATCGTTGTCCTTGCGGGCGAAAAAAGATTTCAGACCGGAATCAACGTGCTCGCGATAACCCCGAACCTCGGCGTTGCTCGGTCGCGTCAGCAGTCCCCTGTTCGGCCTTGGATGACGGGCGCCCTCGGCCTCGTAGTAGGAATTGAAGCAATAGGGAAAACGCTCGTCATAGAGCTGGTATTCATCGTCGAATTGCCGCAGCACAAAGGTCTCGAAGAACCAAGTTGTGTGGGCCAAATGCCACTTGGTAGGGCTCGCATCGTCCATGGCTTGGACGACTTGATCCTCCTCGCTCAATGGGCTTGCAATTTTTCGGGAATGCTGTCGGGTATCGAAAAGTTGGGATTCGAGGGAAGCGCGCGGCGCTCCCCTGGAGGGGTCCGTTTCTTCGGACGCAGACTGATCTAAGGGCATCGGCACCTCCGATTTGGGCGCAGCTTAGAAAAATTGGCAATCAATGGCCACCCACCCGCCTGTTTTTTTTGCTGCACTGCCAAATAATGCGGCAAATAGTTTCTGCAAGCTTTATGGGCGCATGAAATATTCGGAACCACTGCCGTCATGAGCGACCAAGAAACCGAAATGAGGGCCGATGGCCGCCAATCTCCCGCGGCCCACAACATCCAGCGCGGCACCTGCCGGATGCTGCGCGCGCTTGGCCACTCCATGGTGACCGAATTGCCGCTTTCGAGCGGCCATCGGGCGGATATTGTCTCGCTGTCGCGCCAAGGGGAAGTCTGGATTGTTGAGATCAAGTCGTGCCTTGCTGATTTTCGCTCGGATTCCAAATGGAGCGAATACCGCGCCCATTGCGACCGCTTTCTGTTTAGCGTTGATGCGGATTTTCCATTGGCGAACTTGCCGGGGGACGCTGGGCTGATCGTGGCCGACCGCTATGGGGGCGCGCTGATGCGCGAGGCCCCGGAGTATCGGATCGCCGGCGCGCGGCGAAAGGCGGTGATGCTACGCTTTGCGCGCGCCGCCGCGCTCCGGCTGCACGCCATCAACGATCCAGGCTCGCTTGCCGAACCCTGATGAGTGGGTTATTTCGGGGCCCGCTTGGCTAGAATGCGCTGCAATGTGCGGCGGTGCATGTTCAGGCGGCGCGCGGTTTCCGAGACATTGCGGTCGCATAACTCGTAGACACGCTGGATGTGCTCCCAGCGCACGCGATCGGCGGACATTGGCTGCTCGGGCGGCGGCGCCTGGCCATCGGGCGAAGCCATCAGCGCCTTATAGACGTCGTCGGCATCGGCGGGTTTCGCCAGATAATCAACGGCGCCGAGCTTCACCGCTGTCACGGCAGTGGCAAGATTTCCGTAGCCCGTCAGCACCACGGCGCGGGCATCGGGCCGCTGCTCGTGGAGAAACTCGATCACGGTCAAGCCATTGCCATCCTCCAACCGCATATCGACCACAGCAAAGGCAGGCGCCGCCTCGCGAACGGCTTTCAAGCCCTCGTCGACGCTTTCCGCCATGCGGACCTCAAATCCCCGCGCCTCCATTGCCTGGCCCAGCCGGTTCAGAAAGGGCCGGTCGTCATCCACCAGAAGCAGGGAGGCGTCGGCCGGCAATTGGGAGTCGACCGACTCCGCTGTCGTGGTCTTAGTATCCATATCGCTTATTTTAGCCGCGCCCGCCGCAAGGCGCCACTATGCCTTCCTTACTATTGTGCGTTGGCCCCTGTGATATCGATATCCATAGCATCTCGCGGCCAGGTTACTTGCGCGATCGCGCCCGATTCCGGTTTATGGCGGTTTCTGAGCTCCACTTCGGCGCCGGAGCGCTCGAGCAGCGTCTTGGCGATGAAGAAACCCAATCCCAGCCCGAAATCTTCGTCATTTGCGCCATCGCCGTTCTGGCCGGCGGCGCGCGACGTTACATAGGGCTCGCCCAGCCTCAACAGAACGTTGGGTTGGACGCCCGGCCCATCGTCGATGATGCTGAGCCTAATTCTATTCTTGTCCCACATGGCGTCGATTTGGACGCGGCTCTCGGCAAAATCGACTGCATTCTCGACCAAATTGCCGAGACCGAACAACACGGCGGGATTTCTGGGGCTGACCGGCTCCCGGCGCGTGGCCTTTCCGGAGCTGCCCCTCGCAGGTTCGGCCTTGATGCTGATCTCCGGGCCAAGCACCCGGTAGGGCTGGACCACTTCTTCCAGCAGCACGCTAAGCCGGGCATTGGCGTGCATCGGATCGTCTTCCCCCGATTGCCTCGTGAGCGTGGTCAAGATTTCTTGGCAGCGCTCCGCCTGGGATCGCAGCAGCGCGATGTCCTCCACATGGGGGCTGTCTTTCGGCAGCGCCCGCAATAACTCCTTGGTCACCACCGAAATTGTGGCTAGCGGCGTGCCCAGTTCGTGGGCGGCTGCTGCCGCCATTCCATCCAGGGCGGAAAGCCGCAATTCGCGGGCCAAAATCGACTCGGTCGCGACCAGCGCATCGGACATTTGCTGCGCTTCCTTCGCAATCCGCCAGCAATAGAGCGACAGGAAGATGATGCTCGAAATCACCGCGGCCCAGATTCCGATCACATAGGTGACCGGCAACTCGAAGCTCTCGCCCGGATACCAGGGAAGCGGCATGCGGATAAACACTAGCGCCGTGGCAATTGCACCAGCCAGCGAGCCCAGTGAGACGGTGATTTGTGGGGGCTGGGTTGCCGCGGCCACGGTGACAGGCACCACCATCAGGAAGGCAAACGGGTTTTGCAGCCCGCCGGTGAGGAACAGCAAGGCCGCAAGCTGGATCGTGTCGTAGACCAGCATGTTGGAGGCGAAGCTGCTCCGCAGCCGCTCACTTGCCGAAAAACTCACGCTCAGGATGATGTTGAGCCCGGCCGAGAGCGCGATCATCATCAGGCAAGGGATCACCGGGAAGTCGAAGCCGAACCCCCAATAGACAATCACAACCGTGGCCAGCTGGCCGACCACGGCAATCCAGCGCAGCCGCACGATCGTTTCGATTCGCAGGCTGCTGGAATATCTTTCAACGGGCTTCAGGCCCATCGGGCGCATTGGAGAAGAAAATCCCATGTCTCGAATATCTTAGCGCAGATTACCATATCGGGGGGGAGCACCGAACCGGGCTAGCCGCGCCACAGCCAGCTCACCGGCAAGACCGGCAAAAACGCCAAAACCTAACATCACATCCCAAGCCCAATCCGCTAGAATTCGCGCCCAATGCTTCGATCCAACCCGTCAGACCTTGCCCCGCCCGTCGAGGTGAGCAAGCTCACCAAGGTCTACAAGTCTATTCGCGCGGTCGATGGGATCAGCTTCGGGCTCGCGCCCGGCACAATCACTGCCCTGCTGGGGGGCAATGGCGCCGGCAAGACCACCACCATCGCCATGTTGTTGGGGCTAGTGGCGCCGACCTCGGGACGCGTGGCCGTGTTCGGCGCCGATATGACCAAATCCCGGGCCCAGGTCGCGGGCCGGATGAATTTCGTCAGCCCTTATATCGACATGCCGATGCGGCTCACCGTGCGCCAGAATCTCGACGTCTATTCAAGGCTTTACGGCATCATGAACGTGGCCGAGCGGATCGAGTCCATCGCCGACGATTTTCAGATCGCCGAACTCCTGGACCGTACCACGGGCAAGCTGTCGGCGGGGCAGAAGACCCGGGTGAGCGTTGCCAAGGCGCTGTTGAACGCGCCCGACCTGCTACTGCTGGACGAGCCGACCGCCTCGCTTGATCCCGATACCGCCGATTGGATCCGGGCACGCCTGCAGCAATATTGCGATCAGCGGGGCGCAACCATACTGCTCGCCTCGCATAATATGAACGAAGTCGAACGCCTGGCCGACCGGGTCTTGATGATGGAAGCGGGCCGGATCGTCGAGGACGGCGCTCCACGCGAGCTCATCAAGAGCTATGGGCGGGAGAGCCTGGAGGACGTGTTCCTGGATATTTCGCGCCGCCGCACGCGCAAGGCAAAACGCAGGCCGGCAGCCCTGACGGCTGGGGGCGGCGAGCGATGATCGAACCTGTCATTGATCGTTCAAACGGCCTTCGCGCGTCCCTCCGGCGGATCGCGGCGCTGATCGTCCGCTATGTCTATCTGATCAGCGGCTCCCCGGTGCGGATCCTCGAGCTGATCTATTGGCCGTTTGTGCAGATGCTGATGTGGGGGTTCCTGCAGCTCTATCTGGCCCAGACCTCCAGTCTGTTCGCGCAGTCCGCTGGACTACTCATTGGCGCCGTGCTGCTTTGGGATATCCTGTTTCGCGGCAAGATCGGGTTTTCGATCTGCTTCCTGGAGGAAGTCTGGTCGCGCAATCTGGGCCAGCTCTTCTTGAGCCCACTGCGCACCAACGAATTCCTGCTGGCCTTGAGCGCCATGAGCATCATTCGCCTGTCGGTGGGCCTGGTGCCTGTGACGATCCTGGCCCACGTCCTATTCGGCTTCAACCTGTTCGGATTCGGGCTGGCGCTTGGCGCGTTTTTCGCCAATCTGATCTTGACCAGCTGGTCGCTGGCGCTGATTACGTCGGGCGTGGTGCTGCGGTATGGGCTGGGCGCAGAAGAGTTCGCCTGGTCGCTCGCCTTCGTGCTGCTGCCGCTCTGCTGCGTCTACTATCCCGTATCCACCCTGCCCGAGTGGCTGCAGCCCATTGCCCTCGCCCTGCCGCCAACCCATGTGTTCGAAGGCATGCGCGCGCTTGTGTTGGAGAACAAGCTCGACACCAGCGCCATGTGGGAAGCCTTTGGGCTTAATCTGCTCTTTATCGCGGGCGGATTCGGCGCTTTCCGATTGTTCTTGAGAAGCACGCGGATCAATGGATCGCTGCTCTCGATCGGCGAATAGGCTTGATTGACCATGCATTGTTTCGGAACCGACACATGCACGCGGCATCAACGCGGTGCGGATTGCCAGTCCGGTGAGGTCCATGAATCCTAGGCTGCTCCTCGTCAGTGTCGCGTTTTTCATGGTCGGCGCCGCCGCGGCGGTTGCGGTGCTGAGCGACCGGCTGACCGAACCCTCACCGAGATTCATTAAGGTCGAGGGCAAGGCTGCGATCGGCGGCGATTTCGCCCTCACCGATCACACCGGCAAGCGCGTCACCCGGGCCGACTTCGCCGGCCGCCATATGCTGGTGTTTTTCGGCTTCACGTCTTGCCCGGATATCTGCCCGATTGCGCTGCAGACCATGGCTCAGGCCATTGATCGGTTGGGGCCTGCCGGCGATCGCGTGGTGCCGGTCTTCATCACCGTCGATCCCGAGCGCGACACCGTCGAACGGGTGGCGGACTATGTCGGCCAGTTCCACGGCCGGATGGCCGGTCTCACTGGAACAGCGGAGGAAGTCAAAGCCGTCGCCAAGGCCTATCGTGCGTATTACGAGAAAGTCGCCGACGAGAGTTCCAGCGAAGACTACGCAATGGATCACACCAGCATCATCTATTTGATGGACGGCAAAGGCGAATACGCCGCCCATTTTGCCTTCAACACAGGTGCCGAAGAAATCGCCCGGCGCACCGGCGAAATCCTTCGCCGGGACCCCGGCCCCGGCGGCCCTTCCAGTTAGCCAGAGTTAGTCACAGCTTAGCTGGCGCCGGGGGTGTGCGCTGTTGCGCCGCACCGCACATCCGCCTATATCTTGTTGCAGTGCAACAATAATTACGGGCGGGCGGCTGGTATATGCCTCTTTATCACCTCTATGAATTCACTCACGCCGCCCTCAATCCGGCGCGGGCCTATTGCGACTACACGCGGATGGCCTTCCGCAACCCGATGAACCCGCTCGCGCACACGCCCTTTGGCCGGAGCGTCGCCGCGGCCGCCGAGATTTTCGAGCGGGTGACCCGCCGCTACGACAAGCCCGAATTCGATATCACCGAAATCAGCATCGATGGCCAATTGGTGCCCATCCACGAAGAAGTGATCTGGGCCCGGCCGTTTTGCCGGCTGCTGCATTTCCGGCGCGAGTTCGCCGGTTCAGGTGAAAACGGCGATACCAAGCTGCTGATCGTGGCTCCGATGTCGGGGCATTACGCCACGCTCTTGCGAGGCACCGTGCGCGCCATGCTGCAGCGCCACGACGTCTACATCATCGATTGGACTGATGCCCGCATGGTGCCGGTCGCTTACGGCACCTTCGATCTCGACGACTACATCGACTACCTGGTTGAAATCTTTCAGCTGCTGGAAGGCGACGTCCACGTGATGGCGGTTTGCCAGCCTTCGGTGCCGGTGCTGGCGGCCGTGGCGCTGATGGAGGCCGATGGCGATCCCCACGTGCCCCAGACCATGACGCTGATGGGCGGCCCCGTCGACACCCGCGCCAATCCCACAGCCGTCAACGACTTGGCCAAGACGCGCTCCGTGGAATGGTTTCGCCGCAACGTGATCATGAACGTGCCCTGGCCCCATCCAGGTGTCATGCGCGAGGTCTATCCCGGGTTTCTGCAGCTCACCGGCTTCATGACCATGAATCTCGACCGACACCTCTCCGCCCATGGAAATCTGTTCGACAATTTGGTGCGCGGCGACGGTGAGACGGCCGAAAAGCATCGAAACTTCTATGACGAATATCTGGCCGTGATGGACTTGGATGCCGCCTTCTATCTGCAAACGGTGGAGACCGTCTTCATGCGCCACGCGCTCCCAAGGGGCGAAATGCGGCACCGCGACCGGCGCGTCGATCCGAGCCTAATCAAACGAGTGCCCCTCTTGACCATTGAGGGCGAGAATGACGACATTTCGGGGGTTGGCCAGACCCAAGCCGCCCATGTGCTGTGCACCGGGCTCTCCGAAAGCCAAAAGCATCATCACTTACAGCCCAGTGTGGGCCATTACGGCATCTTTAACGGAAAGCGCTTCGAGGCCGAGGTAGCGCCCCGAATCTCCGACTTTATCGCCACCCACCACAAGGCCCGCTAGCGGGAGCCCTCTCTTCTCTGTCCGCTCCCGTGATAATCTCCGCGCAGATTGGCGATTCGCGGGGATGGCGACATGTACCGGCGCTCGGGCGCGAAAATCACGGAACTATGCGTCGCAGGATTGGCGCGCCCGGTGGCTCTGCGCCGCAGTCCCCGCGCAAGGCGCCTGTCGCTCCGGGTGAACGAAGCCAAGCTCGGCGCGGTGCTGACCTTGCCGGTCCATGCCAGCCTCGGCGAGGCCGGCGACTTTCTGGCTCGCCATTTCGACTGGCTGCAGCAGCGTCTTGACGAGTTGCCCCAGCCGATTCCCTTCGAGGACGGCGCCCTGATCCCACTGCGCGGACTCGGACACGAGCTGCGCCACGCCCCCGAAACCGGTTCGCGGGGCAAGGTTTGGACCCAAGCCGTCCATGAACCGCAATTGCCGCGCCCTAAGCTTTGGGTCTCCGGGCCACGTCCCAAGGCGGCGGCGCTGCTGGTGAACTGGCTCAAACGTCAGGCCCGCAAGGACTTTTCAGCCCGGGTAGGCTGGCACGCTGAGGGCCTCGCCGTCCGGCCCAAACGCATCACGATCCGCGATCAGACCACCCGCTGGGGATCGTGCTCGGCCAATGGCACCCTGTCATTTTCCTGGCGGCTGGTGCTGACGCCGCCATTCGTGCTGGATTACGTCGCGGCCCATGAGGTGGCCCATTTGCGGGAACTGAACCACGGCGCCCGGTTCTGGCGGCTGCTGCGTTCCGCCGCGCCCCGTACCGAAGAGGCGCGCGCCTGGCTCAAGGAAAACGGCCCCCGCCTGCATCAATACGGCGCCGCTCTATGAGCCCCGATTGACAGGTACCTCTACGCTTCGATTGCCGCTTCAGCCGAGAATCAAGGAGGCCGCGATCCTAAGACCGCGGCCTCCCAATTCAGAACAGCCCGCTTGCCTCCACCGTCGCGATCGGCATCAACGGCAACTTATCGCAATTGGTCAGATGCGTTTCCGGCCACCACAGCCTACGGGCTACTCCGTACGCGTCCGGGGCCGAGACCCCAGGCAGACTCAAGTGTATCCCGGCGACCCCTTTTCCGCCAAGGGCTAGCCGCGAATAGCCCGTTGCCGCGGGTCATCCACCGCCGAAGCCGCGGCCTCTTAAACTGCTGAATATCTTCCTAAAACAGGTTTCGAATTCGATCGAAGAAGGACCCGCTGCTGCGGCCATCAGCCTGTGGATTGCCGTCGCTCCACCACCCGAATCGCCAGCTGCCGTCCGACCAGTCGCGCGCCGGCAGGGCGACCGGCCGCAAGCCGCTATGGGCTTGCGTCATGATCGAGCGCCAAATCTTTGCGGGCACCGAGCCGCCAGTGATTCCTGGCATCGGTTTGCCGTTGTCTTTTCCGACCCAGACGCCGCCCACATAGTGCGACGTGTAACCGATGAACCAGGCATCCCGGTAGTTTTGGGTGGTGCCGGTCTTGCCTGCGGCGGGATGATGCTGCAGCGCCGCTGCCCTGCCCGTACCGCTGGTCATTGTCGCGTGCAGCATGTCGTTCATGGCCTCGACATGGCCCATGTCGATGACCCGCCGATGAACCTCGCGGCGCCTGCGATAGAGTACGCGGCCATCGGCCGCCGCAACCTGGGTCACGATATGGGGCCGCGCCGCCCAGCCGCCATTGGCGAACGGTGCATATGCCGACGTCAACTCCAGCAGGGTCACCTCTCCGGTGCCGAGCGCGATCGAAGGGTTGTCGTGCAGCGGCGATTCGATGCCAAGCCGGTGCGCCGCCGCCAAAAGGCGGGCTGGGCCCACGTCGCTCGCGAGCCGCACCGCGACCGAATTGATCGACTGGGCAAGACCTTGGCGTAACGTTACGGGCCCGCGATGGCGCCCCGAATAGTTTCTTGGCCGCCAGCCATTGATGGAAACCGGACTATCGACCACAACGCTGTCGGGCCTGTATCCATTTTCCAGCGCCGCAAGCCAGATGAACGGCTTGAAGGCGGAGCCCGGCTGGCGCGAGGCCTTGAGTGCCCGGTTGAATTGGCTCTTCCGATATGAGCGCCCGCCAACAATAGCCTTGATCCTGCCCCGCGGATCGAGGATCAAAGCCGCTGCCTCGCTCTTCTTCGCGGCCGCGCCATGGCCTTCCATGACGCTGTTCACCTGCCGCTGGGCCATGCGCTGCAGGCGCGGGTCGATGGTCGTCTCCACCACCAGATTAGCGTCCTGATCGCCCACCAGCCGGGGCAACAGCTCCATCACCCAATCGTCCGCATATTCGTGACCGCTGACATCCTGCGCGGCTTGAACGTCGGGAGGCGCCCCCAGCGCCCCCACCGCAGTCGCGGGGTCCAGCAGGCCGCTGTCCACCATATTTGCAACCACCTGGGCGGCGCGTGCCTCGGCGCGGCCCGGACTTCGGGTCGGCGCATAGCGTGAGGGTGCCTTCAGCAATCCGGCAAGCAGCGCGGCCTCGGCCAGATTGACCTGACGGGCCGGCTTGCCGAAATAGCGTTGCGCGGCAGCCTCCACGCCATAGGCCCCTGCGCCGAAATAGACCCGGTTGAGATAGAGTTCGAGGATTTCGTCCTTGCTGAAGCGAATCTCCAGCCAAATCGCCAAAACCATTTCCTGAAGCTTGCGCGCAACGGTCCGTTCAGAGCTCAGATACAGGTTCTTGGCGAGCTGCTGGGTGATCGTGCTCCCACCCTGGACGACTGCACCGGCCCGGACATTTGCGGACATCGCCCGGGCGAGGCCGATGGGATCGATGCCGAAATGGTAGTGGAAACGCCGGTCCTCGGTGGCGATGACTGCGTTCTTCAGATAGGGCGGCAAGTTCTTCAGGTGGACATAGCCGCGGCGCAGGCCGCGTTGCGACAGCACGCTGCCATCGGCGGCCATGATGGTGAGCTTCGGCGACCGCCTGTCGGGTCCCAATTCCGGCTCGGGCTGGGTCGAGATGTAGATCAAGGCCGCGCCGGCGACGATGACCGTCAGCCATATCGCTGTGACGGTGCCCCAATAGGCGACCCAACGGACCCTTGACCGCGCCTTGGCGCGTTTGGGCCTGGAAACGCTTGGCTTGCCTGACTTTTTGACGGTGCCCTTGCCGGCGCGGCGGCGAGCCATTCTGCACACCCTTCTCGCTTCACACGCCCAACCGGGCGCAAGACGCCCGCCAGGCGCGAACCATAGGTGCGAAGCTAGGCGCGGGGCTTTAAGGGGGAGTTAATCGGCAGCGCGCGGCAGGGGAGCGAATGCCGACTCGCTAGACGTCCAAATTTGCGACTTCTAGGGCGTGACGTTGAATGAAGTCGCGGCGCGGTTCGACGTCATCGCCCATAAGGCTGGAAAATATCTCATTGGCCTCATCGACCATGTCGCCGACCTTCACCTGCAGCAAGGTGCGGGTTTCCGTGTCCAGCGTGGTCTCCCAAAGCTGATCGGGGTTCATCTCGCCAAGACCTTTGTATCGCTGCATGGCGACGCCCTTGCGGCCCGTCGTCAGTACCGCGCGAAGCAGATCGCTGGGGCCATGAACGGAAGTGCTGGTCTCCTTGCGGCGCAGAACCGCGGGCTTGGCATAGACTTCCTGCAGGTGGGAGGCGTGACGGTCGAGCTTCAGCGCATCGGAAGACCCGATAAAGGGCCCGTCGATAAAGTGGGACTCCCGCACGCCGCGCAGTTCCCGGGAAAACCGCAATCCTCCGCCCTCCAACGCTTCGCCGGACCAGCCGCGTTCGATGTCGTCGGACAGCACGTCGAGTCTTTTGGCGACGTAATCGGCCGCCTGCTGCGCCTGTTCCACATCGCCCAGCACACTCGGATTGAGGGCGCCGGCGATCGCCGTCTGCTCGACGACGAAGCGCGGATAACGGCTGTGCAACCCATCCAAAATCCCCGAAATCTTGCGGGCCTGATCGACGATCGCGCGCAGATCGGCGCCAGCACGTTCGCCGCCCTCGCCATTGACCAGAACCGCGTCCTCGAGCCCAGCTTCGATCAAGTAGTCCTCGAGCGCCCGCTCATCCTTGAGATAGTGCTCCGACTGGCCGCGCTTCATCTTGTAGAGCGGCGGCTGGGCGATATAGAGGTGGCCGCGGTCCACAAGCTCGGTCATCTGCCGATAGAAAAATGTGAGCAGCAGCGTGCGGATATGGGCGCCGTCCACGTCAGCGTCCGTCATGATAATGACCTTGTGATAGCGCAGCTTGTCGATATCGAACTCGTCCTTGCCGATGCCGGTGCCAAGCGCGGTGATCAGCGTGCCGATCTCCTGGCTTGAGAGCATCTTGTCGAACCGGGCGCGCTCCACGTTCAGGATCTTGCCACGCAGGGGCAGCACCGCTTGAAACTCCCGGTTCCGCGCCTGCTTCGCCGAACCACCTGCCGAGTCGCCCTCGACCAGAAAGATCTCGGATCTGGCGGGATCGCGCTCCTGGCAGTCGGCCAGCTTGCCCGGCAGATTGGCCACATCGAGCGCGCCCTTGCGGCGGGTAAGCTCGCGCGCCTTGCGGGCCGCCTCGCGGGCAGCCGCGGCCTCCACGATCTTGCCGACCACGGTCTTGGCGTTGCTGGGGTTCTCCTCGAACCACTGGCCGAGCGCTTCGTTCATAACGCTCTCGACCACCGGGCGGACTTCGGAGGAGACCAGCTTGTCCTTGGTTTGGCTGGAGAATTTTGGATCCGCAACCTTGACCGAGAGCACACAGGTCAGACCTTCGCGCGCGTCATCACCAGTGAGCGCCACCTTTTCCCTCTTGGCGATGCCCGATTCCGCCGCGTAGGTATTGACGGTCCGGGTCAAGGCCCCGCGGAAGCCCGCCAAATGGGTGCCGCCATCGCGCTGGGGAATGTTGTTGGTAAAGCACAGAACGTTCTCGTGATAGCTGTCGTTCCACCACAGCGCGGCCTCGACCACCACGCCGTCGCGCTCGATATTGACGTTGACCGGCTCTGCGATCAGCGGATGGCGAGACCGGTCGATATAGCGGACGAAGGCAGCGAGCCCGCCCTCATAGCGCATCTCCTCGCGCTTCGGCTCGACGCCCCGGCCGTCGGTCAAGACGATGGTTAGACCGGAATTCAAGAATGCCAGCTCGCGCAAGCGATGCTCGAGCGTGGCGTAGTCGAAGTCGGTCATAGTGAAGGTTTCGGTCGAAGGCACGAAGGTGATGCGCGTGCCGGTTCGACCTTCGGCCACCTTGTCGACCGCCTTCAGCGGGGCCTCAACGACACCGTCATGGAAGACCGCAAGGTACTCCTCGCCATCCCGCCAAATCGTCATTTTCAGCTCGCTGGAGAGCGCGTTCACCACCGAGACGCCGACGCCGTGCAGTCCGCCCGAGACCTTGTAGGAATCTTGGTCGAACTTTCCGCCCGCGTGGAGCTGGGTCATGATCACTTCAGCCGCGGAAATCTTCTCCTCGGGATGAATCTCGACCGGGATGCCGCGGCCATTGTCTTCGACCGTTACCGAGCCATCGGCATTCAGCGTGACGTCCACCCGGTCGCAGAATCCCGCCAGCGCCTCGTCGATGGCGTTGTCCACCACCTCATAGACCATGTGATGCAAACCTGAGCCGTCATCGGTGTCGCCGATATACATGCCCGGCCGCTTGCGCACCGCATCGAGACCCTTCAGGACCTTGATGGAATCAGCGCCATATTCGCCGTTATTTGTCTTGGTCTTTTGAGGCCGTTTGGCCATGGTTACCCCATCATCTAGCGGTTCACAGACCGCCCACTATCAATACCTTGTTTCACGGCCGAACTCCACCATCGGCGACGGTGAAAATCTGCGCCGTTTTCCTTAGAGACTCGAAGACGGATTTGTCGGTCCCGGTCATCCAAGCCTGGGCGCCAAGTCTGGCAATTTCGCCAAACAGCGCCAACCGTCTCTGCGCGTCCAAATGCGCCGGTATCTCGTCGAGCAGCAGAAGCGGCGCCAATCCTCCGAAATGCTGCTTCACCAGCTCCGAATGGGCGAGAACGAGGCCCACCAACAGGGCCTTTTGCTCACCTGTCGAACAGGAGCGCGCCGGCGCCTGTTTTGGGCCGTAACCTACTATTAGGTCACTGCGATGGGGACCTTCAAGGGTGCGTTTGGCCGCACGGTCGCGATCACGATTTTCGCTCAATTTCCGGCGATAGAAATCTTCCACTTCCACGGCTGCTTCGCTTGCCAACCGCTGCTCCAAAAGGCCCTCCAGGGCGAGGGTTGGCCACGGAAACGGCCGCTCCGCGCCATCATCAGGACGTTCTGTAAGAAGCCGGCTAAGCCGCTCGACCGCTTCGAGACGTGCGGCGGCGATGGCGACGCCCGCTTCGGCAAGCTGAATCTCTAGCCCTTCATACTCCGCGACCCGGCTTTCATGGGTCTCGAACAACCGGTTTCGCTGTCGCATGGCCCGATCAAATCGATTGATCTCTGACCGGTATCCGGGATCGAGACTCTGGATCAGCCGATCGAGGAAGCGCCGGCGCTCGCTCGCAGGTCCCGTGAAGAGCCCGTCCATGGCGGGCGTTAGCCAAGTCACGCGCACCAGTTCACCAAGTTTGGCCGTACCTCGAACCGTTGCTCCGTCAATTCGGACAATCCGGCCGCTGCCCTCTTCATCCGCCCCCGATTGACCGGTACCGATTTCCACGATACCCAGCGCGCCATGGAGCCTGGCTGACACCGCCCAGCCGCCTGCACCATCCATGCGGGCGATCTCGCCATAGGGCGCCCGGCGCAGGCCATGGCCCGCGGCCAGCAATGAGACTGCCTCCAGCACATTGGTCTTGCCCGCCCCGTTATCGCCCACCAGCACCACAGGCCGCTCGTCCAGCGCCATGTCCAGTCTCGGATAGTTGCGGAAATCGGTTAGCTTGAGCTGCTCGACCCAGAGGCGTGGCTCGGCCGTCGCCTGATCTGCGGGAGGCCTGGAATCCTTCGAAACGCTTGTCACGGCGGTTGCTGCAAACGGTGTAGCCGGGCTGGGCCGGCTAGACCCGCATTGGCATCAGGACGTATAGCGCTTCACTCTCGGCGCTGTCCTGCACCATGGTCGGCGACCCGGGATCGGCCAGCAAGAACTTTGCGGTGTCGCTCTCGAGTTGGCTGGATATGTCCAGCAAATATCGCGCGTTGAATCCGATCTCCAGCGGCTCGCCGTCATAGTCGACCGCAAGTTCTTCCGTGGCGCTGCCGCTGTCGGGATTGTTGACCGAGAGCACCAGCTTGCCCTCGCCCAGATTGAGCTTGACCGCGCGTCCCTTGTCGCTGGAAAGCGTGGAGACCCGGTCGACCGCATCAGCGAATTCACTTCTCGATACCGTCAACACCTTGTCATTCCCCTCTGGAATGACGCGGGCATAATCGGGAAACGTGCCGTCGATCAGCTTCGAGGTTAACACCACGCCATCGACCGCAAAGCGGATCTTTGTGGCCGAAAGCTCGATATGGACCTTGGCCTCTTCCTCCTCGATGATCTTGTGGAGTTCCTGGACCGTCTTGCGGGGCACGATGACGCCTGGAATGCCTTTGGCGCCCTTTGGCAGCTTGGTGTCGACCTGGGCCAGGCGATGCCCATCGGTGGCGACCGCGCGCAAGCTTTCGCTGCCCTTTCCAGCGGCGTGCAGGTAAATCCCGTTGAGGTAATACCGGGTTTCTTCCGTAGAAATCGCAAAGCGCGCCTTGTCGATTAGCCGCCGGAGATCCTTTGCGGCGAGGTCAAAGGCATGGCTCATTTCCCCCGCGCTCAGATCGGGAAAGTCGTTGGGCGGCAGCACCTGTAGCGCGAAATGGGCGTGCCCCGAGGTGACCGCCATCCGGCCCTCATCGGGACCCCTGGAAAACTCGATCTGGGCACCGTCCGGCAGCTTTCGCACGATGTCGTGGATCATATGCGCGGAGACCGTGGTCCCACCCTCCTGGGCGACCTCGGCGGCCACGCTTTCGACCACTTCGACGTCGAGATCTGTGGCCGTCAGCTTCAGGGCATCGCCCTTCGCCTCCAGCAGGACATTGGAGAGAATTGGGATCGTGTTGCGCCGCTCAACCACGCTGGTGACGTGATTGAGCGCCTTCAACAGAACGCCCTTCTCAATGATCAGACGCATCCATTACCCCGGTATGCCGAGTGGCTCACGCGACCTCCGAAATTTTGGGCCTGCAACGAAATGCTTCGCTGGCGGATGGGCGCGCAAGGGGAAGAGAATTCACTGTAGTTGCCCACCGACAGGGTCGCCCGAAGTGGAGCTCTTGGCAAGGCCCGGCGGTCGCCAAACGACCGCTGAGAGCACCGGCAGCGCACCGCGGCAGCGCATTTCTTAAGCCCCCCTAATCCTTCAAAAGCCTCACCAGCAGATCGACCTCTTCCTGCAGCGATGGGTCTTCCTTCATCAGCTGGTCGATCTTGCGGATCGCATGCAGGACCGTCGTATGGTCCCGGTTGCCGAAGCGCCTGCCGATCTCGGGCAAGGAGCGCGAGGTGAGCTGTTTCGACAGATACATGCCGATTTGCCTGGGCCGCACGATCGAGCGGTTGCGCCGACTCGACAGCAGGTCTGAACGGTTGACGCCGAAATGCTTGGAGACAGTGCGCAGAATGTCGTCGATCTTGACTCGCTTGGGCTCCGAGCCCCGCATCAGATCGCGGATAATGTGTTCCGCGGTTTCCATCGTAATCGGCTGTTCCGTGAGTTGGTAGGCGGCGCGCAGCCTTATGATCGATCCTTCCAGCTCCCTGCCGCCTTCGGTGAGGCGGCTGGCCAGGAAATCCACCACCGATTTGGGTATCAAGAAGCCAGGATCGCGGTCGGCCTCTTCGCCCGAGCGGCGAGCCAGGATCTTGTGCCGAAGGTCATAGTCCATCGGGCCAATCTCGGCCACCAGGCCACCGGCGAGACGCGACCGCATTCTGGCATCCAGTTTCTCCAGCTGGGCGGGCGCCCGGTCGGCCGCGACGACGACCTGCCGCCCACCGTCGATCAGCGAGTTCAGGGCGTGGCAGAATTCCTGTTGGATGGTTGCCCCTTGCAGGAATTCCATGTCGTCGATCAGCAAAATGTCGATGCCTCTGAGTTGCTCCTTGAAGTTGACCGCCTCGCGCGCCCTGAGCGCCTGAACGAAGCTCGACATGAAGCGTTCGGCGGTGAGGTAGAGCAGGCGCGCTGCAGGTCTGCGGCGGCGTACCTCCCAGGAAATCGCATGCAGCAAGTGGGTTTTGCCGAGGCCCACGCTGCCTTGGACATAGAGCGGGTTGTAGCGCAGCGGCTGCACGGTGACGGATTCGGCCACCTCTTGAGCCGCCGCGTGCACCAGCCGGTTGGAGGTGCCGACCACGAAGGAATCGAACATGAAGCGGGGATCGAGCGGTGAGCCCTCAAATCCTTCAGCACTGGAGCTGGCGAGCTGCGCCACGGCGCCGGAGGCGGCTTGGATCGGCGTCAATCCCGGCTCCGGCTTTTCGACGGCATCGCCATTTGCAGCGGCCTGCGAACCCGGCCTTCCGGCCTGATCATGTGGCCGGCGCACTCGAAATTCTATTCGCGATGTATCGGGAAATTCGCCCTGGCTGCAGATCAGCAGGCGATCGTAATAGTGGGATTGCAGCCAATTCTTCAAAAAACGCGTCGGCACCGAAAGGTGGACCGTCGCCCCATTGATCGACTCGAGCTCAACCCTGCCAAACCAGCTCGTATAGACGTCGTCGCCAAGCTCAGCCCGTAATTTCTTGCGAATGCGCTGCCATCGTTCTTGAAAACCCTGCTGTGGATCGGTCGCCTTGTTTTCCACGTCTGTAGCCCCGCTCTCCTCGACCTAGTCCGCCACGGCCGAGTTTCTTATGGTGCCGGCGCATTTTGCCCGGCCTGGTTCTTCGCCACGGCTGGTTGACCCCAGCCCATGCAGGACTTCCCTAACTCTGACGCCAGGGAAGACCAGCGGCCTTCCAGCCTGCGATGGAACCGCGGTGCCTATGGTCATCAGGCGGCCCCTCGAACCCGCCGGCGACGTTATGGCATGCGCGGTACCCCGCTACGGCCATCGCCCGTGCTGCTGCAAGGCTCCGGCCGCCTGAACGACAGAGGAAAAAAAGATCGGTGTCGGTGCCGGCTCCGAGCCTGTCGAGCCCGGAACTGAGCTGGTCGGTGAAGGACGGATTCAGCCGCCTGCTAGGGAACATTTGCCATTCGATCGCGATCAGCTGTTTTCCAACAGCCGAAAGGTCCGGCAATCCCACAAACGCCCATTCCGCCTGCGTCCGTACGTCGATTAGGAGCGCACTCGAATCCGCTGCAAGCCGACTCCAAACCTCCAGAACCTCGACGTCACTCACCCCAAGTCGCTGTTCCGACCCGGCCACGATGATCTCTCTACCCCAATGCCGCCAAGCAGCTCAATCGCAAGAGAAACAAACAAGCAATTTACTTCGGCGCAACACAAACCAAATTCAAATCACGTAGACCTAAAGTGCATACTCCAAAATGTGTGTTCTCATGCGTATTTTAGACATAGCAATACTGTATATCTGCTTGGCAAAGCCAGCAAATTCCCGGACTAATACTAAATTTAAGGGGATCTGCCCCGTTCGGATTTCTAGATTATAACAACGCCGATTGCCGATGCAATGGCAATAATGCGCCCATATGGCGGAAATTTGCGGGTTTTCCCAGTGCTCCATCGCGTTTTGGATACGCAGCCATTTGGCAACATATTGGATTACCAAGCAGAATTGGCGTTTCTGTCAGTCTTCACCGTGGGAAAATGTTTTTTTTAGAATTTTCGCAGAAAGCTGCGAAAAATTCCTGACAGCGTGAAGCCGGCGCCCGCATGGCGAACTCAGAGGCACCGCTTTAAATCCGGTAAATCATTGAATCTTCAAACGATGACTCGGAACACGCAGGCGCTTTGAGCCGAAGCCGCGCGGCGCCGTCACGTTTCTGCAACAAATCCTAAGAATTTGTGGAAAGACGCCTCAAGCGCCCATTGCGCGAACCTGGGCCGAGAGCCGCGAGATTTTGCGCGAGGCTGTGTTCTTGTGAAGCACGTTTTTTTGGGCGGCCCGCATCACGTGGGGCTCCGCTAACTGCAGGGCGGCACGTGCGGCTTTCTGATCTCCCGCAGCGATCGCTTCCTCAACCTTGCGTACGAATGTGCGCATGCGGCTGCGGCGCGCCTTGTTCACTTCCGTGCGGCGCGCGATCTGTCGCACTGCCTTCTTCGCCGATTTCGTGTTCGCCATTCAATCCGTCCTGTTGCGCCGCCGGGTAATAATGCTCGGCACCGCCGGTCAATCGCGGCATCAATCCCATAGTAGGTGCGTTCGATGCTGGCGCGGAAAAATCCCGCTGTGTATATAGAGGCGCCCCAACCCCGTCAACGGCGGGGGCGATGGCGTTTGTCCAACAGGCTGAGCAGCAGACCAGGGATGATTTATGGCGCGCAATTTTCATGAGGAATATCGTCACGAGGACGTCCCGCCTCCCTCGGAGCGCTCGACCGGATTCGTGTTTGCGGGCGTCGCCGTGATAATCGGCGCCTTCTTCTACGATAGCCTGACGGTTCTTTCTGCTTGGTGGGCCCTCGCCGCAGCGTTGGCGCTAGTGAGCTGGCTTCGTCCCAAGCTGCTCGGCCCCGTAAACCGCTTGTGGTTCAAATTTTCTTTGCTGCTCTACCGCATCGTCAATCCAGTGGTGATGCTGCTCATGTATCTGGTGGCGATCGTCCCCTTCGGCATGGTGATGCAATTGCTTCGAGATCCCCTGCGCGCTAAGCCCCGCAAGGAGCTGGCGAGCTATTGGATCGAAAAGCAGGGCGAGGATCGCCAGGAAACGTCAATGACAAACCAATTCTGACACGTCAGGTTGGTTCGAGAGGGTGTTATGACAGCGATATTGAAAGAGCTCTTCGCCTATATGGGCGCCCGGAAGAAATGGTGGCTGCTGCCTATATTGGTGGTGCTGTTGCTGTTCGGCGGCCTTCTCATTCTGGCCCAGGGTTCCGCGGTCGCACCCTTCATCTATACGGTATTCTAGGGCACTGAGCGGCCGGGCGAGCTAAGGCAGAAGCCGTGCGAATTCTTGGAATCTCTGCGTTCTATCACGACAGCGCGGCGGCGCTGATCGATGACGGGGTGATCGTCGCGGCCGCCCAGGAGGAGCGCTTCACCCGTAAGAAGCACGATCCGGGCTTTCCCGAGCACGCCGTCGGCTATTGCCTGGAACAGGCGGGAGGCGGCCTGGATGACGTCGATTATGTCTGCTTTTTCGAGAAGCCCTTCATCAAGTTCGAGCGGTTGCTGGAGACCTATCTGGCGCGCTCGCCGCGGGGCTTTCCGTCCTTCCGCATGGCGATTCCGGTTTGGATCAAGGAGAAGCTGTTCCAAAAAACCAATCTGATCGAGTCCCTTGAGCCGTTCTCGGAGACCGGCGAGGTGGACGGCAAATTGTTGTTCGCCGAGCACCATCAAAGCCACGCCGCATCCGCGTTCTATCCCTCGCCATTCGAGGAAGCGGTGGTGCTCACCATGGACGGCGTCGGCGAATGGACCACGGCCTCCATCTCGATTGGGCGGGGCCGCGAATTGGAGATGGTCCGCGAGATCCGCTGGCCCCATAGCCTGGGCCTGCTCTATTCGGCTTTCACCTATTACACCGGGTTCAGGGTCAATTCGGGCGAGTACAAGGTGATGGGGCTCGCGCCCTATGGCGAGCCGAAATATGTCGATCCCATCATGAACGAGCTGATCGACGTAAAACCCGACGGCTCATTCTGGCTGAACCAGCGTTATTTCAATTACGCGACCGGGCTCACCATGACCAATGCCCGGTTCGATGAGCTGTTTGGTGGCAAGCCGCGTGATCCCGACCAGCTGATCGAGCAGCGTCATATGGACCTGGCCGCCTCGGTCCAGGCGGTCACCGAGGAGGTGATGCTGCGGATCACCCGCGAGCTTGCCAAGGCCTATGGCATCCCCAATCTCTGTCTCGCGGGTGGTGTGGCCCTGAACTGCGTCGCCAATGGTAAAATCCTGCGAGACGGCAGCTTCGAGAATATCTGGATTCAGCCCGCAGCCGGCGATGCGGGCGGCGCGCTGGGGGCAGCACTTGCCGCCCACCACTTGCATCTGGGCGAGGCGCGCAAGCCCAATGGCGCGCTCGACGCCATGCAGGGCTCTTATCTGGGACCGGATTACCCGCAAGAGGACATCGAACAACGCTTGAAGGACGCCGGCGCCGAGTTCAGCGTCCACAAAGACGCGGAGCTATTCGAAAAAGCGGTCGATTCACTGGAAAAAGGCGATGCGGTGGGCTGGTTCTCCGGGCGCATGGAGTTCGGGCCCCGGGCGCTGGGCGGGCGCTCGATCCTGGGCGATCCCCGCAACCCGGAAATGCAAAAGACCATGAATCTTCGGATCAAATACCGCGAAAGCTTTCGACCCTTCGCGCCCTCGGTGATCCGCGAGGACGTGGCCAATTATTTCGAGCTCGACGCCGACAGTCCCTACATGCTGCTGGTGGCCGACGTGAAACGCAATCGGCGGCGTAAGATGTCGGCTGAAGAAGCCAAGCTGTTCGGCATCGACAAGCTGAACGTGGCGCGCTCCGACATTCCAGCCGTCACTCATGTGGACTACTCGGCCCGAATCCAGACCGTTCACCGGGAGACCAATCCCCGCTATTACGCCCTGCTCGAGGCCTTCAAGCGCCGAACCGGTTGCTCGGTCCTGGTCAATACTTCGTTCAATGTGCGCGGCGAACCGATCGTGTGCACGCCCGAGGACGCGTTCCGCTGCTTCATGGGGACCGACATGGAGACGCTGGTCGCCGGCAACTGCCTGCTGAAGAAGCAGGACCAGGACGAGACGCTGGCCCGCGACTACAAGGACCAGTTCGAGCTCGACTGAGGATTACTCGTGGCGCTCGCGTCTGCGGCGTTACTTGTTCTTGAAGTTGGGCTCGCGCTTGTCGATGAAGGCCTGCATGCCTTCCTTTTGATCCTCGGTCGAGAACAGCGAGAAAAAGGCGCGGCGTTCGAACCGCACGCCTTCAGCAAGCGTGGTCTCGTAGGCCCTGTTGATTGCTTCCTTGGTCATCATCACGGCAGGCGCCGAATTGGACGCGATTGACTCCGCAACCTTCATCGCTTCGTCGATTAGCTCGTTGGCCGGCACCACCCGGCTCACCAATCCGCTGCTCTCGGCTTCGTCGGCCTTCATGCGCCTGCCTGTCAGACTCATTTCCATGGATTTGGACTTGCCCACAAAACGTGTCAGCCGCTGAGTGCCCCCAGCGCCCGGCATCACACCCAGATTGATTTCGGGCTGACCGAATACCGCAGTGTCGGCAGCCAGGATGAAGTCGCACATCATGGCGAGCTCACAACCGCCGCCCAGTGCGTATCCTGCGACCGCCGCGATCACCGGTTTGCGGCAACTCTCGACGCGTCCCCATGAACTCAAAAAGTCTTCCGTATAGGCCTCAACGAAGGTCTTCGACTGCATCTCCTTGATATCGGCGCCCGCGGCGAAAGCCCGCTCGCTCCCGGTAATCACGATGCAGCCAATCTTGGCATCGGCCTCCAATTCGTCGAGCGCCGCGCCGAGCTCCTCGATCACCTGAGAATTCAGCGCATTGAGCGCATCGGGGCGGTTCAGCGTCACCAGACCGACCTTGCCCTTCTTTTCGAGGATGATGGTTTCAAAGGCCATGACCGCCCCCTTCAACTGAATGGAAATGCCGAATACGTGGATGGAGTCGAGGGCTTCCGCCTAACGCTGGCAACTGGCACAAAAAAACGTCGAACGGCCATTTTGCACAATGCGCTGAACTCGACCCCGGCAGGATTTGCGGGCGCAACTTAGACCCGCCCGGCCATAGACCGCAAACGAATGTTGGAAGTAGCCGAGCGAACCGTCGGCCTGCTGGTAATCCCTGAGAGAGGAGCCGCCGGCCTCGATTGCGTCATCCAGGACGTCCTTGACCGCAGCCACCAAACGCTGGGTGCGGGCTGTGGGCGCACCGGCCTTGGTCGCAAGCGAGTCCGCGCCCCGGCGCGGCGACAACTTTGCCCGGTAGAGCGCCTCGCAGACATATATGTTGCCAAGCCCCGCGATCAGCCGCTGATCGAGCAGCGCCGCCTTCAAACTGGTCTGCTTGGCCCTGCAGGCGTGCGCAAGAAACTCCGGCGACAACTCATCGCCAAGCGGCTCTACGCCCAGATCGCGGAACAGCTTGTGGTCGGGCAGCTGAGCGCTTTCGATCAAATCCATATAGCCGAAGCGGCGCACGTCGTTGTAGAGCACGGTGGCGCCATTGCTCATGTGAAACACGATGTGATCGTGAGCTGCATCACCCGTTGGGACGTTGGCAATGGCGCCTGGCCTGTCAGGGGCTCCGCTATGGACGACCGTGAAGCGTCCGCTCATGCCAAGATGCATGGCGAGCACCGTGTCGCCATCGAGCCAGGCCATTAGGTATTTGGCACGGCGCTCCAACCGCTCGACCCGCTCGCCGGTGAGGCGCTCGGCGAAGTTCTCGGGCAAGGGAAACCGCAAATCAGCCCGGCGCTGCTCGACCGCGCGAAATCGTGCGCCCACCATGGCGGGTTCAAGCCCGCGGCGCACCGTCTCGACCTCAGGCAGTTCCGGCATGGGGTGCCCTGGAAACCATCTTTTCAAAAACCTGTTTCAGCGGGGTTGCAACAATAGCCTCGCCTCAGCCGCTACGCTATTCTTCGCGCCATGTCCCCAAGCAGCCCAATAGGCGCTCCCCCGGACAAGGTCAGTTTCGGGGCGGCCGAAGTGACGCCGGAGCAGAAGCAGGGCCTGGTCAACCAGGTCTTCGCACGCGTCGCAAAGCGCTATGACCTGATGAACGATCTGATGTCAGGCGGTTTGCACCGGCTCTGGAAGGACGATTTGATCGCCTGGCTGAGCCCGCGCCATTCAAGCCAAAGCTGCCGCCTGTTGGACGTGGCGGGGGGCACAGGCGATATCGCCGCGCGGTTCCTGAAGGCCGCCGGCAAGGGCGGTGAAGCAATCATTTGCGATATTTCTGCAGAAATGCTCGATGCGGGCCGGCGCCGCGCCAAAGGCCGGCGCTTGGGACAGATGCAGTTTGTGCAGGCCAACGCCGAGGCGCTCCCCTTTCGCGAAGCCACCATGGACGCCTATACGATCGGATTCGGGATTCGCAATGTGAGCGATATCCCGGCGGCGCTCGCCGAGGCGCTGCGCGTGCTCAAACCGGGCGGCCGCTTCCTGTGTCTGGAGTTTTCGCAAGTGGAAGTGCCGGTGCTGGATAGCCTTTATGAGCGCTACTCGGAGATGGCGATTCCAGCGCTCGGCGCCATGGTGGCGGGCGATGAACCGGCTTACCGCTATCTGGTCGAGAGCATCCGCCGGTTTCCCGATCAGCAGAGCTTTGCCGCGATGATCGAGCGGGCTGGCTTCGGGCAAGTTAAATACCGGAATTTGAGCGGCGGAATCGCCGCCATTCACTCGGCCTGGCGGTTGTAACGGAAAGAACCCATGAGCATGGCGGTCACCAACATCGCCAGATTGGCCCGGGCAGGAAGCGTTCTGGCGCGCCACGGGGCCCAGTTCATCCCCAAGGACGTGGCCTTGCCGCGCCCGGTCCAACTGTTTGAGCGCTTTTGGTCCGGGCGCAAAGCGTCCAACGGCAAGAACAAGCCCAATGGGAATGAGGCCCGCCTCGCCTCGGCGCTCACCTCGCTTGGGCCGAGTTACATTAAGCTCGGTCAGTTTCTCGCCACCCGTGACGACATCATCGGCCGCGAGCTTGCCCGCGACCTCTCCAAGCTGCAGGACCGGCTTCCACCTTTCTCCATGGAGGAGGCGCAAAGCACGGTCGAAGAGGAACTCGGCGCCAAGACCTCCGAACTGTTCGTCGAATTCGGCCCGCCAGTGGCCGCCGCCTCGATCGCCCAGGTGCACAAGGCGCAAGTCGCGGATGGAACCGGAAAAACCAAGGCGGTAGCGGTCAAAATTCTGCGTCCCCGGGTGGAGACCCAATTCGGCAAGGATCTCGAAAGCTACTATTTCGCGGCCCGCCTGATCGAGCGCTTCCACGCCCCTTCCCGCCGGCTGCGCCCGGTGGCTGTGGTGGACACGCTCGCGAAATCGGTAGCGATCGAAATGGATCTTCGCATGGAGGCGGCGGCAATCTCGGAGATGGCCGAGAACGTCGCCGGCGACGAAGGATTCCGTGTGCCCCACGTCGATTGGTCGCGCAGCGCCAAGCGGGTGCTGACGCTCGAATGGATCGACGCCACACCGCTCTCGGACCAGGCGGCAATAAGAAAGACCGGCCACGATCAGAAAAAGATCGCGCGCACCCTGGTCCAATCGTTTTTGCGCCACGCCATGCGCGACGGCTTTTTTCACGCCGATATGCATCCCGGCAATCTCTTCATTGATGACAAGGGAGACATCGTCGCTGTCGATTTCGGCATCATGGGCCGGCTCAGCCGGGATGAGCGGCGGTTCCTGGCCGAAATCCTCTACGGCTTCATCACCCGCGACTACAAGCGAGTCTCAGAGGTTCATTTCGAAGCGGGCTACGTGCCCCGCCGGCATTCGGTGGAGATGTTCGCCCAGGCGCTTCGCGCCATCGGCGAGCCGTTGATGGACCGCACCGCTGAGGAAATTTCCATGGCGCAGCTGTTGGGCCAGCTGCTGCAATATACGGAAGTCTTCGACATGCAGACCCAGCCCCAGCTCTTGATGCTGCAAAAGACCATGGTGGTGGTCGAGGGCGTTGGCCGCACCCTCGATCCCAAGCTGAACATCTGGGCCACCGCCGAGCCGGTGGTGAAAGAGTGGATGGAGACCGAATTCGGCGCCGAAGGCCGGCTGCAGGAAGCCGCCGAGGGGGCAGCCACAGTGGGGCGCTTTGTCGGCGATATCCCAAAGCTGCTGGCGCAGGGTGAGCGCGCTGCGGAGGCATTCTCCGCCATGGCCGAGGACGGCATTCGGCTGGATTCCCACACCATCGAACGGCTGGCCGAGGCCCAGGCCAAACGCAACCGGCTGGCCCGGATCGGAATTTGGATTGCCGCAATCTCCGTTGCGGCCATCGCTATCTCGCTACTCCTGTAAGCCCGAGCTTGAATTGTCATTACATCATGCGTAATTTATCCGCATGAAACTTTCAGATTGGCTTAAGTCCTCCGACATGCGCGCGTGCGACCTCGCAAGGGCCGTGGGCACCACCGAAGCCACCATAAGCCGCCTGAAACATGGCCATTCACAGCCGTCCTTCGACCTCGCCCGGCGCATCGCCGAGGCAACCGGGGACGCAGTAACGGCTAATGATTTCATGGGAGGTAAGTCTCCAACAGAGACCTTACCCTTTGCTTCCGCTCCTGCCCGCAGTCTCCAGAGCGCCCAAATCTTGCTGGTGATCGGCGGCGGAATCGCAGCATACAAGTGCCTGGATTTGATCCGTCGTCTCAAGGAGCGGGGCGCTGGGGTCCGGGCCATCGTTACCCAAGCGGGCCAACAATTCGTAACTCCGCTATCGGTTTCCGTGCTCGCGGAAGAAAAGGCTTATACCGAGCTGTTCGACCTGAAGGACGAAGCCGAGATTGGACATATCCGGCTCGCCCGCGACGCCGATCTGATCTTGGTGGCCCCGGCAACCGCGAACCTGCTCGCCAAAATGGCCCAAGGCCAAGCCGACGATTTGGCGGGCGCAGTGCTGCTCGCCACCCGCACACCTGTGCTGGCGGCGCCCGCGATGAATGTCAGGATGTGGGAGCACCCGGCAACAAGGCGCAACATGCAGCGCTTGGCCGAGGACGGCGTGAATTTCGTTGGTCCCAATGAGGGCGACATGGCCTGCGGCGAATTCGGCTTTGGCCGCATGGCCGAGGTGCCCGAGATTATCGCCGCGATCGAAAAGACTCTTGGTGCCGGGACCGGACGCCCGCTAGAGGGAAGCCACGTGCTGGTGACTTCCGGGCCGACCCATGAGCCCCTCGATCCGGTTCGCTATATCGCCAACCGCTCATCGGGCCGTCAGGGCCACGCCATCGCCGAGGCCGCGAAACGGCTCGGCGCGCGGGTAACGCTGGTGAGCGGCCCCACGGACTTGCCCGACCCGGAGGGCGTCACGACCCAACACGTGGAGACGGCGGATCAGATGCTGGCGGCAGTCGAGGCCACACTCCCCGCCGACATCGCGGTCTGTGCCGCGGCGGTGGCCGACTGGAAGCCGCGCCGGTTGGCCGGTGACAAGCTCAAAAAGGCTGACAATAGTTCGCCACCGGCGCTCCAACTGATTGAAAATCCAGATATTTTAGCGACTCTGTCGGAGCCTGGCGCCAACCGCCCCGGACTCGTCATCGGCTTTGCGGCGGAGACCAGGGACGTCGTTGCGAATGCCCGGGACAAGCGCCGCGCCAAGGGCTGCGACTGGATCGTCGCAAACGACGTCTCGGAGGAGACCGGCGTCATGGGGGGCGGGCACAATCAGATTCACCTGGTGACGGGCGAAGGCATCGAGGATTGGCCGGAAATGGCCAAGGAAGATGTCGCCGACGCCCTGATGCGGCGCGCCGCCGAGCATCTTGCGGGCACCGCCCAAGCGGCCGAATAGGACCGCCATGGCCGCCCATCTCCGCCTGCTTCTGCACCGGCTGCCACATGGAGAGGGGCTTCCGCTGCCCGCCTATCAGAGCGGCGCGGCGGCCGGGCTGGACATGGCCGCGGCGCTCGCCGATGATGCGCCGCTCCAGATCGCGCCCGGCGAACGTGCGCTGGTGCCCACGGGCTTTGCACTCGAGATCCCGGCTGGCTTCGACGGCCAAGTTCGCCCACGCTCGGGCTTGGCGCTGAAACACGGACTCACGGTCCTGAACGCGCCCGGCACGATCGACGCCGATTACAGAGGTGAAGTCATGGTGCTATTGATCAATTTGGGATCCGAGCCCCATGAGATCCGCCGCGGCGACCGGATTGCGCAGTTGGTGATCCAGCCTGTTGCCCGAGCCTCAGTCGAGCTTGCGGTCGAGCTTGCGGCAAGCGCGCGCGGCGCCGGTGGTTTCGGATCGACGGGTTAAGGAGAACGCCCATGAAGCTCACGCCCGAAGAGATCGAGCGCTATAAGCGCCACCTGGTGCTGAAGGAAGTCGGTGGTCCTGGTCAGCAAAAGCTAAAGGATTCCAGTGCGCTGGTGATCGGCGCGGGCGGGCTCGGTTCGCCGGTGCTGCTCTATCTCGCCGCGGCCGGCGTGGGCACGATCGGTGTGATCGACGATGACCGGGTGAGCCTCGACAATTTGCAGCGCCAGATCGTGCATGACACGGACCGGGTCGGCGAGTTGAAGACCGAGAGCGCCGCAGAGACCCTCAAGCGCATCAATCCCCATGTGAAGGTCAAGCTCCACAGTGAGCGGCTAAATGCCGAAAACGCCCTCGACGTGATCGCCGATTATGACATCGTCGCGGACGGTTCCGACAATTTCGCCACGCGGTATCTGGTGAACGACGCGTGTTATCTGGCGAAAAAACCGCTGGTGTTCGCGGCAATTGGACCTTTCGACGGCTATCTGACCACTTTCCGCGCCTTCGAAAAGGACGAGGAGGGCAAGCCACGCCCCAATTATCGCTGCGTCTTTCCAGTGGCGCCGCCGCCGGGCACCGTCGCGCCATGCTCGGAAGTGGGCGTGCTCGGCGCCGTTGCGGGCGTGGTCGGCACCCTGCAAGCAATCGAAGTTCTCAAGGAGCTGCTGGGATTGGGCGACTCGCTGGTTGGCCGTCTGCTGATTTACGACGCCCGCGGCGCCAGGTTCCAAACCGTGAATATCGCTTGGGATCCGAACAACCCCCTGAACGGCGAGAACCCCACAATCCTCGACCTATCGGCCCATGAAGAGGGCGGCGACGGCGTCTGCGCCGCTTAGACCCGGTCCAATCTCACCAACCGCCAGCGCTGCCCGAGCCTCTGAAATCGCCATGTCGCGTGGGCGCTGGCGGAGGGCCGAAATCGACCGCATAATGCGGCTCG
>JGI24023J19991_10000142_pt1 | contig 50072 bp, 46 predicted proteins | sample Cruoilmetagenom1_FD_19991 | JGI IMG/M metagenome (IMG submission 19991)
GCTGATCCGGCAAAAGCCGGGCCGCCAAACCGGCGGTGGCTTGTCATCATGGCCAAGGAACCGCGCTGCGGCGCGGTCAAATCACGCCTGGCGGCGGATATTGGGTCTGTTGCCGCGACGGGCTTTTACAGAAACTCGCTCGGCAACGTATCGGCGCGCCTTGCATCTGATCCACGATGGCAAACTCTGATTGCTGTGACGCCGGACACCGCCGTTCCCGCGCCGGTGTGGCCGCGCGTGTTTGGTCTTGTGCCTCAGGGGCCGGGGGATCTCGGCGCGCGCATGCAGCGGGTGTTTGACCAGTTGCCGCCGGGACCGGGGATTATTATTGGCTCGGATGTTCCGGAAATCACCGGCGGGCACATCGCAAGAGCTTTTGCCGCCCTGGGTTCCAACGATGCGGTTATTGGTCCGGGAGATGATGGGGGCTACTGGCTCGTCGGCGTGCGCCGCACGCCGATCGTCCCGAGGGTCTTTACAGGTGTGCGCTGGTCGTCGCCGCACACACTCGACGACACACTCACCAACCTTAAACGCTTGCGCGTTGCCACGGTGGATCAACTCACGGACGTGGATGACGGTGCGGGCTTTAAAAGACTTGGGCAGGCGGCTGCCCGCATGGTGCTGCCGCGCCTTCGGAAATAGAAAACCGCCCCGCGCTGCCAAACCATAACTGGCCCGGAATGCGGGGCGGATTTTTTTAGTTCGCTCTACAGATCGAACTGGTAGGTGGCCGGTATCCACACATAGCCGGAACCCTTTTTCGCGACATGGCCGACGGCGGGGAAGGGCATGTGATATCCCGCGCACGGAATCTTGTCGGTGGCGACCATGTCCAGGATCTTCTTGCGGCTCTCGACGGCTTTGTCGGCGTCCATATCGAACGCGCAATGCCAGTCCGGCTTCTCAAGGGACGCCACATAGTGGTTGGTTACATCGCCGAAGATGAGAAAGCGTTTGCCCGCACTTTCAATGTGATAGCAGAGATGTCCCGGCGTGTGCCCTGACGACTCGACCGACGTGATGCCCGGCACCACATCGCCGCCCGTCTTTATGAAGGTGGCCTTTTCGGCCAGCGGTACAAGGTTGTTGTGTACGGCCGTGGCACGGCGAACCATGTTCTTGTCGCTGCTTTCCAGATGGTCCTTCTTGGACCAGAAATTATACTCAACATCACCCGACACATAGCGTGCATTGGGGTAAACGGCCTTGCCGTTTTCCATCAGCCCGCTGACGTGATCGGGATGGCAATGGGTGATGATGACGACGTCAATCTGATCAGGTTTATAACCGGCGGCGGCCAATGCCGCCGTGGTCTTGCCCGCGCCCTTGTCGCGCCGCTCCTCGCCGTAACCGGAATCGAACATCACCAGTTCCTTGCCCGTATTCACGATCACAGGCGTGAAGGATATGGCCATCTTGTCCGGCGGCAGGTGGTTCTCAACAAGATGGGCTTTAACGTCTTCGATCTTCTGGTTCTTTCCAAAATGGGGTGCACCTTGGGAATCTTGACGGCTCCGTCATACAGGGTCGTGATTTCAAAATCGCCAAGCTTGAACCGGTTATGGGTGGGCTTCGACGTGCCCATCATGGGCGCGGCGGCCGAAGCAGGGCTAGAAAGGCGGCTGGACACGGCTGCTATGGCGGCAGTTCCCGCAGCGCCCGCTAACAGGCTGCGACGCGAAAATCGGGGGGATTTCTCAGACATAAGCGCAACTCCCTTGATATGCCCAAACGGCATTTGTTGCGCTGAGTATAGGGCGAACAGCATGGCAGTGAAATGTCAGTTGCAGGGAAGCTTCTTTGCCGGGAGTTCACAATATTGCGATGTGGTTAGCAGGGAGCAACCACGGGAATGGACGATTTGAGGGCGCGCCTATTCGCCCGCACCGGCTTCCTCATGCTCCAGAAGCCGTGGCATGATTTCCACGAAATTGCAGGGGCGATGCCGATTATCGAGTTGGAATTTCAGGATGCCTTCCCAAGCATCCCGGCAGGCCCCCGGAGAGCCGGGTACGCAGAAAATATAGGTGCCGTTGGCAACACCACCGCACGCGCGTGACTGGATGGTCGACGTTCCAACCTTCTCGTAGCTCTGCATGTGAAACACGGTCGAAAACCCTTCGATCTCCTTCTCAAACAAGGGCCGAATGGCTTCAGGCGTCACGTCGCGTCCGGTAAAGCCCGTTCCACCGGTGGTGATGACAACATCGACATGTGCGTCATCGATCCAATTCTGGACCTGTTTTCTGATTGCGGGAATATCATCCTTGACGATGGTCCGCTCAGCGAGCTTGTGCCCAGCTGCGGTCAGCATTTTTTCAAGCGCCGCGCCGGACTTGTCTTCCTTGGGCGTGCGCGTGTCCGACACAGTCAGCACCGCGATATTGACGGGGATGAAGGGGCGATTTTCATCTATCCGGGACATGGGAGATCCTTGTTGCGTCCGAAATTCTAACTCAGGTCAAATCCCTTGGCGCGAACAAAGGCGCCGAAATCTTTCCTCTCTGGCACGGAATACTGCCGCGCCTTGTCATCGGACCAGCCATAATTTTCAACTTCGCCGAATTGATCCGCTGCCCTCTGATAAGAGAATGGCTGCGCCTCGGCGCGGCGTTCATCGTAGCTGCGGATTTGATCGGACAAACCGTCTTCGGAGAATCTGTCAGTGTGCACCGTCGAAGCGAGTGGCAACCGCATGCTGATCTCACCCTCTTCTGCGGGCCATCCCAAACCCAGCCCGGCAACCGGGAACACGTGATCGGGCAGGCCTAACAGATCGCTGACCTCATGCGGCTTATTGCGAATGGCGCTGACGGGGCAACAGCCAAGACCAATCGACTCCGCCGCCATCATGAATGTCGCCAGTGCGATACCAGCGTCGACGGACGCATTGAAGAAGGGGTCGATGTGGTCGTTTGCGAAAGGTACTTCGCGCCACTGATTGAGCTGACGTTGGCGGCGATTGTTGGCGCAGAACACCAGATATGCCGGTGCCTCGTCCATCCACGCATTACCGGGAATGGTCTCCAACAGCTTGGCGCGCTGATCAGCATCCTCAATGATAACGATGTCGCGCTGCTGCAAATCGCTTTTGGAGGGCGCACACAGGGCAAGCGCGCAAAGGGAGCGCACGAGCTCCGAATCAACTGGGTCGGACTTGAACTTTCGGTGCGAGCGCCGCTGCGCAAGCTTTGCAGGAAAATCCGATGCCGAAAGAGCATCCGGAGTGTCAGGGAAATTGTCTCCGAAGCGATATTCCAGTGCATTCTTGATTTTGGTCATGGTGCTTCATCCGTCTTGTTGAGGGCGGCCTTAAGAGTGAGGAGATCGCGCCATGCCTGGCGTTTGGCTGCAGGTGTGCGCAACAGATAGGCCGGGTGCAGGATGGGTAAGGCCTGGCGCGTCTTGCCACCTATATCGCAGTCGCGCCATTTGCCTCTCATCCGCATGATGCCGTCCTTTGTAGCAAGGAGATGCTGCGTTGCCGGTCCACCAATGAGGACCAGAAAATCCGGATCAAGCAGTTCCACCTGTCGTTCCAGAAACGGCATGCAGGCTTGAACTTCCTGAAGCGTGGGCGTGCGGTTTCCAGGCGGGCGCCAGTAAACGATGTTGGTGACGTAGACGTCGTCCTCCCCAAGAGAAATCGCCGCGAGCATTTTGTCGAGCAGCTTGCCAGCGCGACCCACAAACGGCACGCCCTGTATGTCTTCATCACGCCCTGGTCCTTCGCCAATGAACATGACCCGGGCCTTGTCGCTTCCGCGCTTGAAGCAGGTATTCTTGGCGGTTGCTCTCAACGGGCAGCCGTCAAATCCGGAGAGCGCTTCCTCCAGTTCCTGCAGAGATTTCGCATTGCCTGCGCGCTCGCGGGCGTCCATTACCGCCTCATCCGGCGCTACGCTGGCAAAGCCCGGTCTCCGAGCGGCAGGTGCCTTTGGTGGCTCTTGAGCGGGTGGGGGAGAGGCTGTTTCAGCCGCGGCTTTTGCAGCCTGTGTTGCGGCGAATCTGTCGATCTCACTCTCTCCAATAACCTCGTCCACGCCCATGGCTTTGTACCAGTCGAGCAGGGCGATGGCGGAGTCGGCTTTGGAGGCGGTCATGGGATATGCGAGGTTCGCTAATTGACTTTGCGGTTCCAAACCTAGCATGGCCCCACAGCAGGCGAGAAGGCTTCAACCCGAAGTTTCGGTCTCTGCTGCAGCCCGGTGGCGGGCATGTATGAGATCTTTCCGGTAGACAACACCGAGAACCTTGCGGGTTCGGGTGTCATCGACGATCGGCAAATAGTCGGTTTTCGCTTTGCTCATCTGTTCCCGCGCAAGCTCAAGGCTCGTATGGGGAAGAATCACAATTTCGCAGGGCCGTGCGATATCTCCTGCTGTCGCATGCCGGCTTCGTAGGTTGATACTGCGCTCAAGGAAACCAGTGGGCGTAAGGCTTCCCGCAAGCTGCCCTTCCGTACCTGTTACAAAAACGACGCCGGGCCGGTCACGGGTGATCAGTTCTCTTGTCGCCTTGAGCGATGCCGATTTGGGAAGAACTGCAAAGTCGTCACTGGCGGCAGCGTCGACAGTCGTCGCCAGCATCGCTTCCTGTTCCCGGTTGCCAGAAAGAGTTATGCCGCGCCGTTCTAGCTGCCATACAAAGAATGATCTTCGTCCGACAATCATTTGCGCGACCACAGTAGAGATGGTCACAGTCACCATGACAGCAATCGTCATCTGCGTATTGTTGGTCAGTTCAAAGATGACCAGCATCGTGGAAATTGGTGCGCCGAGGATGGCGGAGGCCACCCCCACCATTCCAAGTACTGTGTAAGCTCCGTGTGAGGAGACGAAGCCGGGCAGGATATGCTCCGCCGTCAGTCCGAATGCTCCGCCGGTCATGGCGCCGACGAAAAGCGATGGGCTGAAAATGCCTCCAGCAAACCCTGAGCCGAGCGCGATCGAGGTTGCCACGATCTTGGCAAAGATCAGGGCAAACAGCAGTCCCAGCGGCAACGCCTCTTTGAGTGCATACCCGGTCGCCTGATAGCCAACGCCGAGCACCTGGGGCCAGGCGATTGCGATCGCGCCGATGGCAAGCCCGCCAATGGCCGGGCGCAGCCAAACCGGCCCGGGGAGTTTTGCCGCACCGTCCTGGGCGAAGAAAACGGAGTACATGAACGCCACGGCTACGAGCGCGCAGACCAGTCCCAGCACCATGAACACTGGCACTTCAAAGAGCGAGTCGATGAAATATTCCGGGACCACGAATGCAGGATAGTGTCCGAAATAGTTCCTGATCACGACGGCTGAGACCACTGACGCGATAACGATAGGTGCGAATACGCTCAGCGTGTACTGGCCAATCACGACTTCGAGCGCGAAGAACACACCGGCGATCGGCACGTTGAAGGATGCGGACACTGCTGACGCGACACCGCACCCAAGCAGGGTAAGCGAAAACGTTCGGCTGAAATTCAGGCGTTCAGCGAGCCAGCTGCTGATGCTGGCGCCAATATGGACTGCGGGTCCTTCGCGTCCCACCGAGGCGCCCGCGCCAATCGAGGCAGCCGAGGCCAGCGCCGCACCGATACCGGCCTTCACATCCATCCTGCCGCCGCGGAAGGCGCATGCTTCCATGACGTCGGGGATGCCATGATTGCGTCGATCAGGCATGAAGAAATAAATGAAAAGTCCCACCACGAGCCCGCCGAGGGTTGGTGCGAGAAGCAAATGCCACCAGGCGGAAACGGCCGCAACGGTTCCAAAAAATTCCTCTGTTTCAGTGGTATAAAATACGTACTGAAATAATCCTATGAGTTTGCGAAAGCCGACGATGGCGTGGCTGACTGCGAGGCCGATCAGAACCGAAAAGACCAGCATCAAAAGATATTCATTACCGAATGCGGCTCGCAGGCGCGCTGAGTACAGACGCGCTTTCTCTCGCCCTTTTTGGCGCCGTGATGGCATCGCAGCGACATCCCCCCATTCGATCTCCCGACATTAGAGGACGGATTTTAGTGAATTGGAAGCACACGCAAGGTCGCCTACTTTCATGTGCGTCCAAGCCACAGCCGTTCCAACACCTGATTGACGGGATGTGGCCAAGCACACTATCCACCATATGTCGCAACAGGGGTTTGCTTATGTCCGAAACTCAAACAGCCGTGCCCGAACGAGAGTCGATGGAATTCGACGTGGTGATCGTGGGTGGTGGCCCTGCCGGTCTCGCCGCCGCCATCAGGCTCAAACAACTATCGGAAGAAAAAGGCCAGGATGTCTCGGTCGTGGTTCTGGAGAAGGGGTCGGAAATCGGCGCGCACATTCTTTCAGGTGCAGTAGTCGATCCCGTTGGTCTCGACACGCTCATCCCTGACTGGCGAGACAAGGGCGCGCCGGTTGAGACCGAGGTGACCACCGACAAGTTTCTATATCTCACCGAGAGTAAAGCACTGCGGATGCCCAATTTCCTGATGCCGCCGCTCATGAGCAATCACGGCAATTATGTCGTGAGCCTGGGAAATCTTTGCCGTTGGCTTGGCGAGCAAGCCGAGGCAATGGGTGTTGAAGTCTATCCCGGCTTTGCCGCGGGTGAGGTCCTCTACGATGAGAATGGTGCCGTACGCGGTGTGGCGACAGGAGACATGGGCGTGGCAGAGGATGGCGCGCACAAGGATACCTACATGCGGGGCATGGAGTTGCTGGGCAAATACACGCTGTTCGGCGAAGGTGCGCGTGGCTCTCTCTCAAAACAGCTCATTGCTAAGTTTCAACTTGATGACGAACGAGAACCGCAGAAATTCGGACTTGGCCTGAAGGAACTCTGGGAAGTATCGCCGGACATGCATCAGCCGGGGCTTGTTCAGCACACTATGGGCTGGCCTCTCGACGATGCGACCGGCGGTGGCTCATTCCTCTATCACTTCGGTGAGAATCTGGTCGCGGTCGGTTTCGTCGTGCATTTGAATTATACCAACCCATACCTCTCGCCATTTGACGAGTTTCAGCGCTTTAAGACCCATCCTGGCATCCGCATGGTATTCGAAGGCGGCAAGAGGGTGGCCTATGGCGCGCGGGCGCTCACGGAGGGCGGGTTCCAGTCGGTTCCCAAGCTTGTCTTTCCTGGCGGCGCCCTTGTCGGCTGCGGCGCCGGGTTCATGAATGTTCCGCGCATCAAGGGCTCCCACAATGCCATCCTGAGCGGCACCATGGCGGCTGATGCAGTTTTTGACGCGATAGGCGAGAGCCGCTCCGCAGATACGCTTTCTGCCTACCAGAATGCGTATGAAGCGAGCGGCATCGCTCAGGACCTGAAGCGGGTGCGCAACGTCAAGCCACTCTGGTCACGTCTGGGTACACGCCTTGGGGTGATGCTTGGTGGTGCGGATATGTGGCTCAGCACGCTGATGCCGTTCCTTTCGCACACTCTGAGTCATGGCAAACCTGATTACGCAGCCCTCAAGCATGCCGCGGACGCGCAACCCATCGACTATCCGAAACCTGACGGGGTTCTGACTTTCGACAAGCTGTCGTCAGTGTTTATTTCGGCGACGAACCATGAAGAGGATCAACCGGTCCATCTGCACGTGGCAGACATGAACCTTCAGAAATCACAGGAACTCGGTGTGTATGCCGGGCCGTCTAGCCGTTACTGCCCGGCGGGCGTCTACGAGTGGCTGGATGATGCAGCAGGCGGCAAGAGACTGCAAATTAATGCGCAGAATTGCGTTCACTGTAAAACCTGCGACATCAAGGATCCGGAACAGAATATAAACTGGGTGCCACCCGAGGGCGGAGGCGGTCCGAATTATCCGAATATGTGAGGCCAAAGAGGAGCGTCGGGTGTTTTCATTGCAGGAACTTGAAGCGGCTGCGAACATAGTGCTCGACGCAATGCCGGCAACCCCGCAGTATAATTGGCCGCTTCTGTGCGAACGTACCGGATGCGATCTTTGGGTGAAGCACGAGAACCACACGCCGATCGGTGCGTTCAAACTGCGCGGAGGGCTTGTCTTCCTCAAAGAGCTGTTGGCCTCAGGAGATAAGGTTTCCGGGATCATCACTGCGACACGGGGCAACCACGGGCAGTCGATTGCCCTGGCGGGACGCAAATACGATTTGCCCGTGACGCTTTATATGCCCCACGGCAATAGCGTGGAAAAGAACAATGCCATGCGCGCTTTTGGAGCCGACCTTGTCGAATATGGTGTTGATTTTGATGAAGCGCGTGTCGAGGCAGGCCGGGTTGCCACCGAGCAGGACCTGACATTTGTGCCGTCTTTTCATCGCTGGCTCGTGCGGGGTGTCGCGACCTATGCATATGAATTCTTCAACGCGGTAGGGGATCTGGATACGGTTTATGTGCCGGTTGGGATGGGTTCAGGAATATGCGGCCTTATTTCTACACGCGATGTACTTGGTCTTGGCACGAAGATCGTTGGTGTCGTTGCGGAAAATGCGCCTGCATATGCCATGTCGTTCGAGACGGGCGAAGTTCGGGAAACAAATTCGGCAGTCACTTTTGCTGATGGGGTTGCCTGCCGGGTCCCGTCGAAGGAGGCGCTAGAGGTCATACGCCGCGGCGCCGACAGGATCGTAAAAGTCTCCGAAGACGAGATTGCCGCGGCGATCCGTGCCTATTACAACGATACCCATAACCTGGCGGAGGGGGCAGGTGCGGCTCCGCTGGCAGCACTGGTGAAGGAAACCAACGCCATGCGCGGGCGCAAAGTTGGCGTCATTCTGACCGGTGGAAATATCGATGCGCCGATGTTTCATAAAGTGTTGAGCGGCGAGACGCCGCAACTGTCTGAAGCTGCGTGAGCTAGGTTTCTGATTCATCGGCATAATTATGACGCATAGGTGATGAAGGCTGATTGGGTCTTGCAGCCGCCATCAAATAGCGTAATTGTTGCAGAGCATGTAACGGAATTGCGCTGAGAGCGTTCAAGGAATTATGCTCGCGCAAAAAGCAGATATTTTCGAAGGAACATCCATGTTGCGCAAAGCCGTCTGGGCCACACTCGGTGCCGTTCTGATTACATTCGCAGCTGCTCCCGTAGCAGATGTCGCATGGGTCGAGGAACGTGATACGCAAACCCGTTCCTTGCTTGGAAGCTACCTTGCCGGGCGTCTTGCCCGGTCTGCCCGCGATAGCGACCANGCAGCGAAATTCTACGAAAATGCACTTTCGAAAGATCCTGAAAACGAACTCATCCTGGAGCGGGCATTTCGGCTTGAAGCTGTTACCGGCAATTGGTCGCGGGCAGTCAGGCTTGCCGAGGATGTGATCGCAGATGAACCGTCCCATCAGATCGCCCGTTTTCTGTTGGCGGTGCAGGCGTTCAAAAACGCCAATTACAAAGGAGCGGAAGCGCATTTTGTTGCCGCGAGCAAGGGTGCGTTACCTGAACTGACCAGCAACCTCTCCCTGGCATGGACACGTCTTGCGCAGGGCGACACCAATGGGGCGTTAGAACAATTAGCCAAAATGAAGAAGGCTGATTGGTCGCTCTTTTATCAGCATTATCACAAGGGTTTGATTGCTGACGTTGGGGGGAAGAAGAAGACTGCGCGGTCCGCATTTTCTGATGCCTTTGCAAGTCGGCCACGGACCCTTCGCATCGCCGAAGCCTATGCAAGGCATGCAAGCAATGCGGGCAATGCAAAGCTCGCAAAACAGGTCCTGACAAAACATATCGGCAAATCGAATGGCCATCCGATTGCCGTAACCTTGCTGAAGGACATCCAAGCCGGGAAAAAGGCACCCCTATTGGTGTCAAATGCGCAGCAGGGTCTGGCGGAAGTTTTTTATGCAATCGGTGATGCGCTCGCAGGTGAAGACAGTACTGACGTCGGTCTCATTTATCTCCGTATCGCGTTGTCTTTGAAGCCTGACTTCCCACTCGCATATCTGGCGATCGGAGAGACGTATGATCGTCTGGACCAATTCGACGCGGCGATTGAAGCTTATAAGAAGGTTCCCGAAACATCTCCGATCAGGAAAAATGTTCAGATCCGCAAGGCCTATGCTCTCAACTCCATGGAGAAGGTTGACGAAGCCAAGGCGCTCCTGGTCAGCCTCGCAGAACAATCCGCAGACGACGTGCGCATTTATGATGCGCTTGGCAGTATTTTGCGTTCACGCCAGCGCTATGAGGAAGCCGAGAAATATTACGGCAAAGCCATCGGGCTTATTAAGAAGCCAAAAGAACGGCACTGGAGCTTGTACTACGCCCGGGGAGTTTGCCGCGAACAACTGAAAAACTGGAAGAACGCGGAGAGTGACCTGAAGATGGCACTCAAGCTCAACCCCAACCAGCCGCTCGTTTTGAACTATCTCGGCTATTCGTGGGTCGATCAGGGCATCAATCTCAAACAGGCGATGAACTACATCCGCAAAGCGGTGAAGCTGAAACCGGACGATGGTTACTTTGTGGACAGCCTTGGTTGGGCTCATTACCGGCTCGGAGATTACAAATCGGCGGCGAAATACCTTGAGCGTGCCGTGGAACTGCGGCCGGAAGACCCCGTGATCAACGACCATCTTGGGGATGCTTACTGGCGGGTAAACCGCTTTCTCGAGGCCAAATACCAATGGTCTCAGGCGCTTACGCTGGAGCCCGAGCCGGAAGATGAGAAAGTAATCAAGCAGAAGCTTGTCGATGGCTTGAAGGATGCCGCGTCCAAGAAGGCGATGGCAGATAAGGTGACACCCTTACCTTCCGGTTCAAGCAACTAGGCCAGGGTCAAAAGCGCCCCAAGCCCATATGGAATTGCTGCAAGAGACCGCCCGGGCCAAGGTCAATCTGACGCTCAAAGTGATTGGGCGGCGTGCTGATGGATTTCATGAAATCGAAAGCCTGGCAGCCTTCGCGGGCGTAAGCGACAGGCTTGAGTTAAGGCCCGGAGGCGCTGCGACGCTATCTTCCGAGGGGCCGTTTGCTGCAGACCTTGGAGATAGCAATCTCGTTCTTGAGGCCGCGCATCTTCTATGTGCGCACCGTCCCGGCATTCGCGCGGGCGCGTTCCATCTTGAAAAACGATTGCCCGTCGCGGCGGGCCTGGGGGGCGGATCCGCTGATGCTGGCGCGGCCTTGCGTCTTTTGCAGCAGGTGAACGTGGGCGAAATAACGCAGGATGATCTTGCCCTTGTTGCGCGAAAACTGGGTTCCGATGTGCCTGTTTGCCTCACATCCCGTGCTGCACATATGCGTGGGCGCGGGGAAAATGTTTCGCTTATTGGGAGCCTGCCTGTACTTCCTGCGGTGTTGGTCAATCCGGGGGCGCCTCTCGGTTCAGGTGACGTTTATGCCGCCCTTGGCGCAAACGTATTGCCCGAGAGCCACAAGATGCCGGCAGCAGTCCAGTCGAGCTTTGCGAGCGCTGGTGATCTGGTCGAGTTCATTCGCGCTACAGGTAGTGATCTGGAAGCTGCGGCGATCGAACTTGCGCCTGTTGTCGCCGATGTGTGCGACCTACTATCTGCGACCGACGGATGCCAGATTGCACAAATGAGCGGCAGCGGATCCACATGCTTCGGCATATATCACGAGCAGAAACAGGCCGATGTCGCTGCACGAAGCCTGGCGAAGTCCTATCCGGACTGGTGGGTGGTTTCCACTGACATCGGGTGAGGGGCAGTCGCTCAATGCATCCGGTCGATACTGAATGCGACCGCATCAAGCAGCGCGGCCTTGTAGTTCGTCTCGGGGAAAATAGCCAAGGCGTCCTGGGCTATTGAACCATAATGCCGGGCACGCTCAACGGTGTCCTCGATCGCGCCATGCTCCTGAATGAGCATGATCGCATGCTCCAGATCGCCCTCATTGATGTCGCCGTCCTGCAAGGCGCGGCGCCAGAATTTGCGGTTCTCATTGTCTCCGCGTCTGTAGGAGAGCACCACGGGCAGGGTGATTTTACCCTCGCGAAAATCATCACCAACCGATTTGCCGAGCTGGGCCTGATTTCCGGAATAATCGAGCACGTCATCGATAAGTTGGAAGGCAATCCCAAGATTCCGGCCGTACGACCGCAACGCGGCCTGTTCAGCCTTGGGTCGCGATGCTAGAACGGCACCGACTTCAGCTGCAGCGGAGAAAAGCGCCGCAGTTTTGGCACCGATGACCGCCAGATACTCATCTTCCGTCGTTTCGGTGTCTTTAGAGGCGACAAGTTGCATCACTTCGCCTTCCGCGATGACCGCGGCGGCGTCAGAGAGAATGCGCAAGGCTTCAAGTGAGCCAACGTCGACCATTATCTTGAAAGCTTGTCCCAATAGAAAATCACCCACCAGAACGCTTGCTTCATTCCCCCACAGTATTCGCGCAGACTTTTTTCCGCGCCGCATGTCGCTCTCGTCGACAACGTCGTCATGCAGAAGTGTGGCGGTATGCATGAATTCCACGCTGGCTGCGAGCCGCACATGGTCATCGCCCTCATAGCCGCACATGCGCGAGGCCGCGATGGTAAGCATCGGCCGCAGCCGTTTGCCCCCGGAATCGATCAGATGCCGAGCAAGCTCCGGAATGAGGTCGACATCGGAGCGGGCCTTATCAAGAATAATGCGGTTTACTGATCCCATATCTTCGTGAACGAGATCGAATAATGGCTGCAGACTGGCCTTTGGTTCACGAGCGCCAGCAATCGGTACGACAACTCCCAAAACAAGCTCCCTCTTGGTATGACTGAATGGGGTGAGTATATTCCTTTCGGCGGAGTTCGCGGTCAAGTTGAGAACGGTTCCGCCGGGTGCGTCCTGTGTACTCACCACGGTACCCGCTCAATAGCAAAATGCAATCATCAGAGGTTCCCGATTTGAAAGAACTTTTTCGCACAAATGATGCTGTCTTGCTGTCATTTGTCGAGGCGATCCTGAACGATGCGGGAATTTCTCACATTATCGCCGACGGCAATATGAGCATCATGGAAGGGTCACTTGGTGTGTTGCCGAGGCGCATGCTGGTTGACGATGAGCAATTCACACAGGCGTGCCGGATCCTCAAGGATGCGGAACTCGATCACGTTGTCAGTGAGGAATGATGTGCCTCATCACGCAGTCACAACCAGCCGATCGGATCAGGCAACGACCAACGATGCTTTCCTGGACGGTCGGATAAGAGTTCTCCAACCGAAATCCGGTCCGCGGACAGCGATTGACGCCCTGTTTCTTGCCGCAGCCGTTCCGGCCGTGTCAGGCGCATCTCAACGTGTGCTGGAAGCGGGCGCCGGATCCGGTGTGGTCAGCCTTGCCCTTTGCGCGCGTGTCGAAGATGTGCGTGTGACGGGTGTCGAGACGCAATCGGGTTTGTGCGAGTTGGCGCGGGAAAATGCCGTTCTGAATGCCATGGATGACCGGTTGGTGTTTCTTGAAGGTGACGTGACAGCATGTTGGGAGCAGCTTGAGGGGTCCGGGCTCAAGCGTGAAAATTTCGATCACGTCGTTGCCAACCCGCCATTCTTTAACGATGACAACGTGCGCAGGCCTGCAAATGCGGCAGTGGCCAAAGCCCATAGTTTCCCCCCCGACGATCTGGAGAAATGGGTGCGGTTTCTTGCCACTACGGCTGCTCCGCATGGAACCATAACGATGATCCACCGGCCTGAGGCGTTGAGGGAACTCCTCATATTGCTCGAGGGGCGGTTCGGGGCGCTTAAGGTTTTTCCGCTGTTTCCCAAGAGGAATTCTCGGGCAAGCCGCGTGCTCGTCCAGGGGACAAAAGCCAGTCGTGCCCCGCTCGAACTCCTGGCCGGAATGGTGCTGCACGAAGATGATGGCAACTACACAACACGGGCTCAGGCCATTTTGCGCGATGCCGCAGGGCTGGATCTGGACGCGGTAACGTAAACCTCAAGAGCGGGGTGCTTGAAAGATTGGCGGCTCAACTACTATTGTGTGCCGCAATGACGAGCGCGGATCGCCAACCCCCATGGTGAAGTGTTGAGAATTCCATTTATCAGTTCCCTTTTCAGTTCGGCTCCGGTCGTTCCGGTCTTGCGTCTGGCGGGTCCAATCGGCGCGGTGTCACCGTTCAGGCAGGGCCTGAACCTGTCGACCATGGCGGGCACGATCGAACGGGCCTTTGCGACGAAAAAGGCCAAGGCGATTGCCATTCAGATCAATTCACCTGGCGGATCGGCTGTCCAGTCCATGCTCATTTACAGGCGGATTCGCGATCTGGCCGATGAAAAGGGATTGCCGGTCTATGTCTTCGCAGAGGATGTAGCGGCTTCGGGCGGTTATCTCATCGCACTCGCGGGTGATGAAATTTATGTGGATGCGAGTTCAATCGTCGGGTCCATTGGCGTTGTTGCAGCGACCTTCGGGTTTGACAAGGCGATCAAGCGGCTCGGTATTTCTCGCCGTGTCTACACCGCCGGCGAGAACAAGGTATCGCTCGACCCGTTCCAGCCAGAGAAGGCGGAGGACGTGGCACGCCTCAAGGATCTTCAGAAGGACGTGCATGAGACCTTCATGGATCTTGTGAAAGAGCGCCGTGGCCGCCGACTGAAAGAAACCAAAGAAGATTTGTTCACCGGTGAATTTTGGTCAGGCAAGAAAGCGCTTGAATTGGGCCTGGTCGACGGTATTTCCGATTTGCGTTCGAAAATGCGCGAAATGCTTGGCAAAAATGTCCGTTTGAGATTGATCGCGCCAAAACGCGGCTTGTTCGGACGCCGTCTCCGCGGTGTTTTGGCACATGAGAATTCCAGCACATCTGAAGGGGGCTTCGTTCCGCCAAGCCTGGCCGATGATCTGATATCTGCTATCGAAGCCCGAGCGCTGTGGTCGCGCTACGGCCTGTAACGGACGACCGTTTGCCATGCCGCAACTTCTATTAATTGTGCTTGCTGGTGCCGGTGTATGGGCCGGTTATCGCTGGTACCGCAAAGAGCAGGACCGCGTTAAGGCGACGCTGCGCGAAGCCGAAAATGAGCTTGGGCGGCGCTACAAAAAAGAAGCGCCCACACTCAAACGCGACCCTGAAACGGGCGTCTATTCACCCCCCGATGACCGGTAGTCTTTTCTGGACGACCCCGATGTCGCCCGAATAACCGGCAAGAAACGGTTGCCTCAAAGGGGGTGGCGCGCATAACAAGGCGTGAACGGGCAAACGAATCCCTCAGGCAACACTTATGGCCAAATCCGATACAGTCGCGCTCCGGCCGAACAAATCGTTTCAGGATCTGATCCTCGTGCTCCAGCAGTATTGGGCAGCCTATGGCTGTGTATTGCTGCAGCCCTACGACATGGAAGTGGGGGCGGGAACATTTCACCCGGCTACGACCTTGCGCTCTTTGGGGCCGAAACACTGGAAAGCCGCCTATGTCCAACCCTCGCGCCGACCGACCGACGGGCGCTACGGCAAGAATCCGAATCGCCTGCAGCACTACTACCAATATCAGGTCATCCTCAAACCGAGCCCGCCTGATATTCAGGACCTCTACCTCAAGTCCCTTTATACCATTGGCATCGACCCGAAGAACCACGACATCCGCTTTGTTGAGGACGACTGGGAAAGCCCGACACTTGGTGCCTGGGGGCTTGGCTGGGAGGTGTGGTGCGATGGCATGGAAGTCTCCCAGTTTACCTATTTCCAGCAGGTTGGTGGGTTCGATTGCACGCCCGTATCAGGTGAGCTGACTTATGGGCTGGAACGCCTCGCCATGTACTGCCAGGGCGTGGACAATGTGTACGATCTGAATTTCAACGGTGGAGAAGGCGCTGATAGGGTAACCTATGGCGACATATTCTTGCAGGCCGAGCAGGAATATTCCCGCTACAATTTTGAATATGCCGACACCGACCTTCTGCTACAGCATTTCCGCGATGCGGAAGCCGAATGTGAAGCCCTGCTTGAGGCGGGTGAGCGGGGAGACGATCAGCATCATGAATGCGTACTCCCAGCCTATGATCAATGCATCAAAGCATCGCACATTTTCAATTTACTTGATGCACGTGGTGTAATCTCGGTAACGGAACGCCAAGCATATATCTTGCGCGTACGTGATCTTTCAAAGGCCTGCTGCACAGCCTGGCTCAAGACGGAAGCAGGTGGGGCTGGGGAGAACGCGTGATGGCCGCCCCTCACAGCCTTATGGCAAATGATTTTCTGTCCCTTACGATCGGGATTGTCGTGTTTTTTACCGGAGTCCTGCTGTCGCAACGCGTTTCCATTCTTCGTGAGTACAATATCCCGGAGCCAGTCACTGGCGGGCTCATCGCTGCCTTGGTGGTGTTGATCATCTATCTGGTTTCGGGCGCTGTAGTTTCCTACGATCTTGAAACGCGCGACCTGTTGCTGGTCTATTTTTTCACCACCATAGGGCTTAACGCGCGGTTCGCAGATCTCATCAAAGGCGGTAAGCCGCTGCTCATCCTGCTCGGGCTGACCGTGGCATTTCTCGTACTGCAGAACCTGACCGGATTATTGGGCGTAAACCTGTTTGGACTGCCGAGTGCTGTTGGCGTTCTCACGGGCTCAGCTTCTCTGATCGGCGGTCACGGCACAGCGATTGCCTGGGCGCCTGACATAGCGCGCGACTTTGGTGTTGCGAATGCACTGGAAGTCGGTGTTGCCAGCGCCACATTCGGTCTCATTCTGGCGAGCTTCGTCGGAGGGCCGATTGCCAAGTTTCTGATCGAGCGCCACAACCTCAAGGCAGACCCGCTGGCTCAGGCAATTGTTGGAGTTGCGGATCGAAAAGACGGCGGCCCCACAATCAATCACGTCAATCTGATGGGCGCGCTTCTGGCAATTCATGTCGCTATTATTTTGGGATTCACCGCCCACAGCGCACTGGAGGCTCAGGGGATCAAGCTGCCTCTTTTTGTTCCATGTCTTCTCGCCGGGATTCTGCTTTCAAATCTGATACCGTATGTCTTGCCCAACCTGCCCTGGCCCGCTCACACACCGGCCCTTGCGCTGATCTCTGACTATTCGCTCAGCATTTTCCTGGCCATGTCGTTGATGAGCATGCAGTTGTGGACACTGGCCGGTCTTGCCGGGCCACTGTTGGGCGTGCTGGCGTTACAGACCTTTGTCGCGGTGATTTTCATCCTTTTCATTTTGTTCCCTGCCATGGGGCGGGGTTATGAGGCTGCTGTTCTCAGCGCGGGGTTTGGCGGCTTCGCTCTGGGCGCGACCCCAACCGCTCTTGCCAATATGGGCGCTGTAACCAAGACCCATGGCCCCGCACCGACTGCCTTTATCATTCTGCCCCTGGTGGCAGCGTTCTTTGTCGACCTTGCCAATGCCGTCGTTATTCAAGCGTTCCTCGCGATCTAGGTTTCATCATGTCCGATCTTCTCCTTGAATTGTTCAGCGAAGAAATTCCCGCCGGGATGCAGGGCCGCGCTGGCGACAATCTGCAGCGGCTTGTGTGTGAAGGTTTGACGGAGGCGGGACTCGACGTCGGTGAAGCGAGAAACTTCGCCGGACCGCGCCGATTGACGCTGGTGATCGACGGACTGCCGGAGAAGTCCCCCGACATCAGCGAAGAAAAGAAGGGGCCGCGCGTTGGTTCGCCCGACAAGGCGATAGAAGGGTTCCTGCGTGGTGCGGGGCTCACTTCAATCGATGATGCGGAGGTCGTCTCGGATGAAAAAAGGGGTGATTTTTATGTTGCCCGCATCGAGAAGCCAGGCCGGGAAACGGCCGAGATTATTGCTGAACTGATTCCAGACGTCATTCGCCAGTTCCCCTGGCCCAAGTCGCAGCATTGGGGTGCGGGGTCGCTCAGATGGGTTCGGCCGCTCCATTCGATTCTCTGCCTGCTTGGTGGCAATACGGTGAGCTTTGACGTTGACGGCATCGCCAGTGGCAATGAAACCCGGGGTCATCGCTTTTTGGCGCCAGGCGTGGTCGCGGTTAAGGATTTTGCCGACTATGAGGCAAAACTGCGCAAAGCCTACGTGATGCTGGATGCGAAAGAGCGCATAGAGACTATACTCGGGGGTGCGCAGGCGCTGGCCGATAAAGCGAAGCTTGAGCTTGTCGCGGACCCGGCACTTCTTGCGGAGAATGCAGGTCTGGTCGAATGGCCTGTGGTGCTCGCCGGAGTTTTCGATGAGGCGTTTCTTGATGTGCCGTCGGAAGTGATCATCACGGCAATCAAGAAACACCAGAAATGCTTCTCGTTGCGGAATGCCGGGTCTGGCAATCTCGCCAACACCTTTATTCTTGTCTCAAACCTGATTGCAGATGACGGTGGTGAGGCCATCATAAAGGGCAATGAGCGTGTCATCCGTGCGCGTCTTTCGGACGCCAAATTCTTCTGGGATCAGGATAAAAAGATAACGCTTGAAGACCGCCTGTCGGAGCTTAAGAGCATTATCTTTCAGCAGAAATTTGACGAAGAATTTGCATCTCCTGTGAGCTCTCAATTTGCACGGGTGGAACGGCTGGAGCAGTTTGCGCACAATATTGCCGGCATGATCGGAGCCAATCCAAGCGACGCCAAATTGGCGGCGAGGCTCTGCAAGGCCGATCTTGTGTCAGGCATGGTTGTGGAATTTCCGGACCTTCAGGGTCTGATGGGGAAATACTACGCGCTTGAGGAAAAGATTGATCCGTCGGTCGCCGCGGCAATCGAGGAGCATTACCAACCGCAGGGTCCGAATGACGCGGTACCAACCAATCCCGTTTCCATTTCGCTCGCACTGGCGGACAAGCTGGATACTCTCGTCGGTTTCTGGGCCATCGACGAAAAGCCCACCGGCTCGAAAGACCCCTTCGCACTCAGACGGGCAGCGTTGGGAATCATCAGAATTCTGGTGGAGAANTCAATCCGGCTGAATTTGGAAAGGCTGATCAGAGATGGATTTGGCTACTATGGCCAAATCATTGGTTATGGGCATGTGGAAGATCTTCCAGAAGATTGGAATTCCTGGCCGGACGCCAAGAGAGGGGCCTGGCTGGAAGCAAAAATTTATCGTGATCTTCTCGCCTTCTTCCATGACCGTCTCAAGGTCCATCTTCGGGATAGAGGCGCTCGGCACGATCTGCTCGACGCGGTCATCTCAGAGGATGCCGACGATCTCTTGATGATCGTTGCACGTGTCGATGCGCTTGGGCGTTTTCTCGAAACGGATGACGGGGCAAATCTTTTGGCCGGGGTCAAGCGCGCTCAGAACATCCTCCGCATTGAAGAGAAGAAGGATGGGAAGCCATATGCAGGGGAGGTGAGTTCCAAACTTTTCCAGAAGGATGAAGAGAAAGTACTGGCCAGGGCTATCGGTGACGTCTCCGAGACAGCAGTGGCAAAAGTTGGCAAGGAAGACTTCGAAGGCGCGATGGCGGAAATGGCCAAACTTCGATCACCAGTCGATGCCTTTTTTGATCACGTGACCGTCAATGCGGATGAGCCCGAGCTTCGCGAAAACCGCCTCAAGCTACTCAATCAGATCAGGGAGGCGACACTTGCAGTCGCCGACTTCTCCAAAATCGAGGGATAGGAACATGTCATCGCGTATCAATATTGTCGGGCTCGGCGTTGCCGACTTGGCGAAGGCGACGGCGTTTTACGAGAAACTGGGCTTCGTGAAATCGCAAAGCGCGAGCCAGCCAACCATCACCTTCTTCAAGGCTGGTGGTGCTGTGCTGTCCTTGTTTGGCGCAGAGGCGCTTGCTGAAGACGCCTGCGCCCAGGATCACTGGACCGGACAGGGCGGTATCACCATCGCGCAGAATCTGCAAAGCGAGGAAGCGGTCGATGATTTTATGGCGCTTGCTGAATCAGCCGGTGCGAAAATTCTCAAGCCCGCAGCCAAGACATTCTGGGGCGGCTATGGCGGCTATTTCGCAGACATGGACGGCCATGTGTGGGAAGTGGCGCACAACCCTTTCATTACAATTGGCGAGAACGGTGTTCTCGAGCTGCCGGATTAAGCATCATTATCCCCATGATTGACCGAACGCCGCATTGAGTATTGTGCGGTGCAGCGTTAAACAAGCGCCAGCAAGTCCATTGCAAGCGAAAAGAGACCGCATATGAGCGTGCCGCAGAGAGCAACAGCTGAGAGTCCCAAATGGGTTTACAGCTTTGGGCTGGATTCCGCTGAGGGGTCAGCTGAGATGAGGGAGTTGCTAGGCGGCAAGGGTGCCAACCTTGCCGAGATGGCCAATCTCGGGCTGCCTGTGCCGCCGGGTTTCACAATCACCACGGATGTCTGCGCGGCATACTATGAAAACGGCGGTAAGCTCCCCGACGCGCTGACCCCGCAAGTCGAAGCTGCTCTCGAGGCAATCGGCAACGCAACAGGTCGCACGTTCGACGATGCAGAACGCCCGCTTCTTGTGTCGGTCCGATCCGGTGCCCGGGCGTCCATGCCGGGCATGATGGACACGGTGCTTAATCTGGGCCTCAATGATGAAACGGTAGAGGCTGTTGCGGCGCAGTCGGGCGACAAGCGCTTTGCCTATGACAGCTATCGCCGCTTCATCCAGATGTATTCAGATGTGGTGCTCGGTGTGGAGCATCACTTCTTTGAGGACATTTTAGAGAATTATCGCAACCTCAATGGCTATTCGCTCGACACTGACTTGACCGCCGATGACTGGGCCGATGTGATCAGCGAATACAAGAACTGCGTTGAGCAGGAACGCGGCGAACCTTTTCCGCAGGATATTCACGCCCAACTGTGGGGTGCCATCTCAGCAGTGTTCGGCTCCTGGCAGAATGCGCGCGCCAAGACCTATCGCCGCCTGCATCAGATCCCGGACGATTGGGGCACGGCGGTGAACATTCAGGTCATGGTGTTCGGCAATATGGGCGATACCAGCGCCACGGGCGTTGCCTTCACCCGCAATCCGTCAACGGGTACGAAAGAAATTTACGGCGAATTCCTTGTAAACGCGCAAGGTGAAGACGTGGTGGCGGGTATCCGCACGCCGCAAAGTTTGACGGAGGCTTCGAGGGTCGAAGCAGGCGATGACAAGCCTTCGCTCGAAAAGCTCATGCCAGAGGTTTTCTCCCAGCTTGAGGATGTCTTCGGCAGGCTTGAGGCGCATTATCACGACATGCAGGACATCGAGTTCACGGTGGAAGAAGGCAAGTTGTGGATGTTGCAGACGCGCTCCGGCAAACGCACCGCCAAGGCCGCCTTGAAGATAGCCGTCGATATGGTGTCCGAAGGGGTTATTGGCGAGGAGGAAGCGGTGGGGCGCATTGATCCGATGCAGCTTGATACACTGCTCCACCCAATGCTTGATCCCGACGCCGCGCGAACGATCATCGCAACCGGGTTGCCTGCCTCACCTGGTGCGGCTGTAGGCGAGATCGTTTTCAACCCGGACGAGGCCGAACGGCTTGTCGCACAGGGCAAGAGCGTCGTTCTTGTCCGCATAGAGACCAGCCCGGAAGACATTCACGGCATGCACGCGGCGTCCGGTATTCTGACAACCCGCGGTGGCATGACAAGTCACGCTGCCGTGGTCGCGCGAGGTATGGGACGCCCCTGCGTTTCCGGGGCGGGTACAGTCCACATCGATTATGAGGCCCAGACCATGCGTTCGGGTGGTGAGGTGCTCAACAAGGGTGATGTCATCACGGTCGATGGTACCACGGGCCAGGTGCTGAAGGGTGAGGTGGCCATGCTGCAGCCTGAACTTACCGGCGACTTCGGGATCCTCATGGAGTGGGCGGACAAAGTGCGCCGTCTCGGCATTCGCGCCAACGCTGATACGCCCGCCGACGCCAAGCAGTCTCGCGAATTCGGAGCCGAAGGTATCGGACTTTGCCGCACCGAGCATATGTTCTTCGAGCATGAGCGCATTCTGGCGGTGCGCGAGATGATCCTTGCCGAGACTCGGGAAGGCCGCCGTGCCGCGCTCGACAAGATCCTGCCCATGCAGCGCAAGGACTTTACCGAATTGTTCGAGATCATGGCCGGGCTGCCAGTCACGATCCGCCTGCTTGATCCACCGCTGCACGAGTTCTTGCCCCACCAGGACGAAGAAATTGCCGAGGTTGCGGAGTCGCTTGGCACGAGCGTGCAGAAGCTGAAATACCGGGTCGCCGAATTGAAAGAATTCAACCCGATGCTTGGCCATCGTGGCTGCAGGCTTGCCATCACCTATCCGGAAATCACGGAAATGCAAGCCCGCGCCATCTTCGAGGCAGCAGCGGATGCCGGCGCCAAGACGGGTGAACCGGTCATCGTTGAAGTTATGATCCCGCTCATTACCTCGCGTGAAGAATTCGATTTTCTGCACAGTCGGATCGTCGCTGTGGCTGACGCGGTGCAGGAAGAAAAAGGTGTGGAACTCACCTATCAGATCGGCACCATGATTGAGCTGCCACGCGCGTGTCTGCTGGCAGATGAAATAGCTGAACGGGCCGAGTTTTTCTCGTTTGGAACCAATGATTTGACGCAAACGGCATACGGGCTCAGCCGCGATGATTCGGCAGGTTTTCTGGGCGATTACACGTCGCGCGGTATCTTCGAAACCGATCCGTTTGTCTCTATAGATACCCGAGGGGTGGGTGAGTTGGTTGATATCGGCATCAAACGTGGCCGCAAGACCAGGCCGGACATCAAACTCGGCATTTGCGGTGAACACGCAGGGGATCCTGCATCCATAGATTTCTGCGAAAAAGTGGATTTGGACTACGTTTCCTGTTCACCTTTTCGTTTGCCGGTTGCGCGGCTTGCTGCCGCTCAAGCGGCATTGCGCCGGAAATAAGCCGATTCCTGGCCACAATTTGGGTTAACAGACTGAGGGTATTGTCGGATTTCTGCCGTTTTTTTCATTCACAATTCACCCACAGTTGGTTTAGATACTGTGCATCGCGTGCGGGATGAAGGTACCGCATGCAGGCGCAATTAAGACTCACGTAAGTCTTTTGCTGCCTAATTATCCTTCGCCCTGCAGGGGGTAAAATAAGCTCTGGTAAGGTGGGTACCTTTGCCTTGAGTGTGAGGGGAAGTCAAAAACTCCAGTGTGAGTGCGCCTTCCCGGGTCGTAAATTGTATTGGGTAACTGCTCGGATGGGGTTTCGCGTCGCACGTAGGAAGTGGCATCTTGCCGCCGCCGTATTGGCCGCGCCAGTGTTGGCTGGCGGCTATTACGCGGGTGATCCTGCCAACTTGGGAATTGCCGTGAATCCGGCGGTGTCCGGTGTCGGTTCGGTTCATGCTCGCCATATCCCAACCTCCACAGACACGACAAAGCGCACAAGTATCGCGAATGAAGCTGCGCACCTGTTCGTAGCCCCGCTCAAGGGTCCGCGTGCGGATCGCTATATCGAATTCACCCATTCCAGAAAGGGGCTGGAGCCGGAAATAAAGGTGGCCAAGGCGCCGGTACGGTCCGACATGATCGTGACGGGTTCGATCCCAAGACCTAACAATGGGAAAGTAGCGTTGCATACAGCTGGTTCCTCAGGCGCGACAAACGCCGGAACCATTGGCGGCAATCAAGCAGATTTCGGAGTAAGGCAACGAATTTCGACCACGGAGCCAACCACTGCCAGCATGTTGCTCTCGTCACTCGTTCCATCATATCCGATGAATTTCCCTGAATTTGGAACCGGTGGAAACACGGACAAGCAGCAAGTTGCGCGCCTTGACGGCAAGATTCCCAGAGGCCTGAAGTTCAAGGGTGAGTCGGAAAACGAATATCAGAAGCGTCAGAGGCGTTGCCTAGCGACGGCCATCTACTTTGAGGCACGCGGGGAGTCGACGAAAGGGCAGGTTGCCGTTGCGCAGGTGGTTATGAACCGAGTGCGCTCGTCGCTATATCCCGACACAATCTGTGGTGTCGTGTTCCAGGGCCAAATGCGCCGCACCGGTTGCCAGTTCTCATTTACCTGCGATGGGCGCTCCGACATTGCGAAGGACATGAAAAAGTGGCGCCAGGCCAACGAGATAGCGAAGCGCATGACTCAGGGGCAGAGTTTTCTCGGCGATATCGGTTATGCAACCCATTACCATGCTAACTATGTGGCGCCGCGCTGGCGACGGGAGTTGAACAAGGTGAAGAAGGTGGGGACGCACATCTTCTACCGCGTAAAAGGGCAGCAGATCGAAGACGTTCTCAGTCCACGAAGTCCAGCCCGAGGTCTAGCGCTTGCGGGGAATGGGTAAGCCTCCCCACTGAGATCAGATCAACACCGGTTTCGGCGATTTCACGCACGGTTTCCAGATTGACACCACCCGACGCCTCGGTGATGAGCCGTCCACTGGCGCGGCTGACCGCCTCGCGGAGTTGATCTAAGGTCATGTTGTCTAACAGCACCGCATCAGCCTGAAGTGTGAGCAACTCATCAAGTTGATCAAGCGTATCAACCTCAACCTCGACCTTGATCATATGGCCGGCAGCATCGCGCGCTCGGTCGACGGCGTTCGCAACCCCTCCGGCCGCGGCAATATGATTGTCTTTGATCAGCACAGCGTCAAAAAGGCCGAATCGGTGGTTCTGACCGCCGCCTGCGCGCACCGCATATTTTTCAAGCGCTCGTAGCCCAGGCGTGGTTTTGCGCGTGCAACAGATGCTTGCGTTGGTGCCTTCGATTGCTTTGACATATCGCGCGGTCAGCGTGGCGATACCGCTCAGGTGGCAGAGGAAGTTTAGAGCTGTGCGTTCCCCGGTCAGCAATGCCGCCGCGGAACCCGATATACTGGCAATCGTATCTCCAGCCTGGACGTCTGCACCGTCCGGTATTTCTGTCGTGAATTCGACTGAAGAATCGCAACTGTGAAATGTCGTCTCGGCGCATTGCAGCCCCGCGATACGGCCCGGCGCGCGTGCGACGATCATCGCATTCGCTGTTGCCTCTGCAGGTATGGTGGCCCGGGTGGTGATGTCACCGACGAGACCCAGATCTTCTTTTAGTGCGCCAACGACAGCTTCCTCAACAATTGGCTCGGGTAGGGGCCGCAATGAACGAACCGCAGAAACGGGAAGGCGTCGCAGTGAGCTATCTGCTCTCATCGGGCAAACTCCGCATTGATAATGTTTTTGGAGGTCCGTTTATCCGCAACTGAGTTGTCGGAGATGGCCTTTACATCCGAAAGCGTCAGATAGCTGTGCCGCCTCCATGCGTCACGGGACTCCGGGAAGTCGGTGCGGAATTGAGCGCCGCGGGACTCCTCCCGCTGCAGCGCCGCAGCTGCAATGAACTGTGCGGTAAGGGCGCGATTACGGAGTGCTAGGGGAGTTTCGCTGTCCAGCAGCTTTCCTATGTGCTCCAGAGCTGCCAGAAGGCGGTCACCAGTGCGTATGACCCCGACACCGGATGTCATCGTGTGGCGGAGCGCTGCGTTCGCCGCGGCGATTTCCTGCACATTCATTCCGGATTTCTCCAACGTGAAAGGTGAGGACAATTTTCTGCGCGCTACACCCAGATGGGAGGCAAGGCCCGCAATGTCGTGCGCGATGCGTGCTCCGAACACGACTGTCTCAAGCAGTGAGTTGGAAGCCAGGCGGTTGGCGCCATGAGAGCCCGTACCAGCTACCTCACCACACGCCCACAAGCCGTCAACGGTCGTTCGACCGTTGGCATCAGTGAGAACGCCGCCCATGTGGTAATGGGCAGCTGGCGTAATGGGGATCGGTTCGCTGACGGGATCAATGCCGGCTTCACCGCAAACCTCAAACAATCCGGGGAAAGCCTGGCTGAAGCGTTGGCCAATGGCTTCGCGGCAATCAATGAAGGCGCCGCGGCCGGCTTGCACCTCGCGGAAGGTCGCTCGTGCCACCACGTCGCGAGGAGCGAGTTCCGCATCCTCGTGCACCGGCACCATATAGCGTTCGCCCCGCGCGTTGATCAGGATTGCTCCTTCGCCCCGCAGTGCTTCGGTCGCCAGCGGAGCCGGGTCGCGCCCGATATTGAGGGCAGTGGGGTGGAACTGGACAAACTCAGGATCAGCAATGACCGCACCGGCCCGCGCGGCCATGGCAATCCCTTCGCCATGAGCGGAGCCGGGATTGGTGGTAACCTCAAACAACTGCCCTGTTCCGCCACTTGCCAACACGACGGCCTTGGCGGGAAGTATCAGCGCTTCGCCTTGTCCAAGTGTTGCCGTCGGCCAGAGGCGCACACCGGCGACGCGACCATCACTCAGAACCAGTTCATGTGCGTTCAGACCTTCCAGGACATGGATGGACGGTGTCTTGCGTACCGCATCAGTAATGGCGGCCATGATCGCCTTGCCAGCGAGATCACCTTTAACGCGGGCGATGCGGCGTGCACTGTGCGCGGCCTCGCGGGAAAGCTGGAGTTTGCCTTCGAGGTCTTTGTCAAACGGCACACCCAAGCGCAGCAGGTCCTCTATGCGCTCAGGCGCCTCGCGGGCAAGCAGTTGCGCCATACGTTCATCAACAATCCCCGCGCCCGCGCGGATCGTATCGCGTGCATGAGCATCAGGTGTATCGCCATCGGATATGGCGGCTGCAATTCCCCCCTGAGCCCAGCCGCTCGATGTGCCTTTTCCTAGGGGCGCCGGCGAGACGAGCACAACAGGGCACGGCGCGAGTTTGAGCGCGGTGAACAGGCCCGCGAGCCCGGCACCTACGATCACGATGCAATCGCCGAGGTGTGCCGATCGGGGAAGAGCGTCTATCGGATCAAATGAAGCCATTGGCGCGGCTCCCTCATGCAATGATTGAGAAATCAGATGGGCGTTACTTGCTGAGTTCGACCATCCGTTCGACCGACCTGCGCGCGCGTTCGGCAACCTCCGGATCGATGACAATCTCTTCCTTCATATAGACGAGGGAATCGAGGATCTTCGGCAGCGTGATGCGCTTCATGTGCGGACACAGGTTGCACGGCCGCACAAACTCGACACCGGGAGTTTCTGCCGCCACATTGTCGCTCATGGAACATTCGGTCACCATCACGACCTTCTTCGGCCGGTTGTCCTTCACATAGTTGATCATGCCGCTTGTTGAGCCGGTGAAATCTGCCTCTGCAAGCACATCAGGTGGGCACTCGGGATGGGCGATGATCTTGACGGCCGGGTCGGCCTCACGCGCTGCGCGGAGGTCCTCCGCCGTGAAACGCTCGTGCACTTCGCAGTGGCCCTTCCAGGCGATGATTTCCACATCGGTCTGCTTGGCGACATATTTGGCGAGGTATTCGTCCGGCACGAAGATGACGCGAGGAACGCCAAGCGATTCGACGATTTTTACCGCGTTCGATGAGGTGCAACACACGTCACACTCGGCTTTCACTTCGGCGGAACAGTTGGCATAGGTGACAACCGGCACGCCCGGATAGGCTTCGCGAAGTGCGCGCACATCCGCACCTGTGATCGAGGCAGCGAGTGAGCAACCGGCTTTCATGTCAGGAATGAGCACAGTTTTTTCAGGGCTCAGGAGCTTGGCTGTCTCGGCCATGAAATGCACACCGCACTGCACGATGATCTCAGCATCCGTATTCGAGGCTTCGACAGCAAGCTGAAGCGAGTCGCCGACGAAGTCTGAAATGCAGTGGAAGATTTCAGGCGTCATGTAGTTGTGCGCCAGAACAACGGCATTGCGTTCTTTCTTGAGCTCGTTGATTGCCTTGACGTAGGGCGCAAAGGCGGGCCATTCGATCGGCGGCACGACGGAGGATACGCGGTCGTAAGCATGCGCGGTCTCCTTCGCCAGCTCCGGAGTGTATTCCAAATTCGGCATGTCCAGCACGCCGTATTTCCTGATTGCCTGAGGTGTTGCCGCTGCGGTCTCGGTGATGGACATGTGAGCCTCCTGCCTAATATGCTCTAACTGAGTATATAGGGAGCGTTAAAACAACCGGCAAGTCGGCCGGTTCACTTGGGTAATATAGTCCAAGTGAGCAAAATTTACCAGAGGGTGAGTTGCCGCAGGCTGAATATCGACCGAACTATCGAATTAATTACGGATTTCGGAGTCATCGTTCGTGCGCGCCTGAGGAAAAACAAACCTTTGATAAAAATATCCAATAGCGACCAGAACGAGTCCCAATCCCATGAACGACAAGGCGCGCAGGATGCCTGAAAGGTGGGAAAGGTCCGACAAGAACACCTTGGTGACAGTGAGGATGATGACACCAAGCGAAGCGTATCGCAGCACAGCTGTCCGCGTAAGGATACCCGCAGCCAGCAAAGCCGCTCCAAAGATCATCCAAATTGCGGAATAGGCATACCATTCCGCATCGCCGGTCACGCCACCGCGCAGGACACTGCCATGAAAGAGCGCGCGATTTTCAAGCGATATGTAGGCAAAAACCAGGAGAAGAGCTGCCACACCGGCAGCCATCACAAATTCTTTGGGGCGCCGACCTTGGGATACCCAGTAAAGGAAAACACAGAGAATAGCTGGCACGACATAAGCCAGCAGCAACAGATTGAATATTCGCCGAGGACCGACTGGTTCACCGGTCAGGAAGGGATTCCACAAAAACAGGAGACCAAGCAGAACCGCAGCGAGACCCGCGATACCGAGCAGAAAGCCTGCCCAGCTGACTACCGGCCTGTCGGTGTTGTCGTAAATACGCTGGAGACCGATCGCAAGCCCAAGCATGGCAATGGTTTGTATGCTGACTTCGGCAAGATCCAGACTGGTGGAGTAGATGTTTCCGTCATTCAAAATGTGACGAATTTGCAGTCCGACGAGAATGACGGTGCACAATATTCCCGCCGCCTCCAGAATCTGGATGCAACGATCGTCCTGTTGTCGGCGAAACAGCCAGGCGGCGCCGACAAATGCCACGGCGGGAATACCATACCCGTAAAGCAGCCAGTTGAAGATCGGGGTTGTGCCGGGATTTGCTCCCGCGATAACCGGATCATAAACAAGTCGGGCAATGACAAGCGCGGCCATACCCGCCGCCAGGTAACGCAGGCCTGGGATCGGGCGTTTGAGCGCAACCCAGCCGAGCCCGGGACATATGAAAGCGAGCGCAATTGTAAGCCAGCCTTTTTCGAGCAGAATTGTAAAGGACAGTGCGAGTGCGGCAACGGCTGCTGCTGCGTAACACCCTGACCGCCAACCCCAAATCTGGTCTGTAGATTTGCGGAACATCACGTCGCTTGCGCCGACATAGATGGCCGAAAGCCCAAGTCCGATAATGCCGAACGGCACACTCTGTTCGAAATTGGTTGCGCGCAGATACGCATAACCAAAAATCAGGACAGGCATCGTTGCCGAGACAAAGGTCCAGACCGCATGGCCGGACCGCCAGTAGCCGATCGCAAATCCGCTAGCCAAATAGCCTGTGCCGAACACCGCGCCAACACTCAAGAAATCCCACAATGCGGGTGGTGGAACCAGGGTGTGATCGAGATAGGCTACAGCTGGCGTTGGCGCGCGAAGTTCAGGGATATGCCAGGTGGCATAAACGGCACCGAATAGCAGTGCAGACCATATGACAAGAATGGAGAGGTTGCGCCAATGCCATGCGCTCGCGAGAAGAGCGAGCGTACCTGCACCCAGAAGGAACAGCGAAGGGGTGAAGTACCCTTCGAAACGAACTGCTGCGAATATCAGGAACGATATGGCGGCCAGAATGCCGCTCGCTACCCAGTCGGTTTCCTTCAGCAAATCGCTCCATGACTTGCCGATCTGCCAATCGGATTCACTTTCCGATGTCTGGGTCAGGAAATAGGCAGCCAAAGCCATGAGCGTGAGGATGTATGCGCTTAGCGGAACGATATCCCAGTAGGACCAATGAGTGACGCACCATAGAAAGCCCCAAAAGACAGCTCCCGCGGTGGCACTTGCCGCGAGCCAGAGCCAGCCTTTCAGGCGTGCAGCAAAGAAGGATGCGCCCGTAACCACAGCCAGATAGATGAACAGCGGCCAGGCTTTGGGGCTTTGTGTCGAAACAAGTGCGGGTGTTGCGTAGCTGCCGATCAGTCCCAATGCAGCAAGGGAGGGCCCATGCAGCCAGGACGCGGAGAGGGCTCCAAACGAACAGGCGGCAAGAAGAATGAATGCCGGAATGGGCCCTAGAAACCCGTAAAGCGCATATGCGGAATAGACGGTGGCGAAGCCGACGATGATGGCCGCTGCCGTCAGGATGCCCGGTATATAGGCGCTTGGTATTCCAGCCAGATCTGCATCTGTGTCGCGCCGGCGCAAATATTCTCCGGCGGCGGCAAGTGCCAACGCAAACAGGGCGCCGAACGTCACGCGCACAGCGGGTCCCAGCAGACCTGCCTCGATTGAGTAACGAACGAGAAATATACCGCCAAGAGCAAGCGCCAGTCCGCCAACCCATACGGTCCATTTGGTGCCGAGTGTTTCCTCCATACTGGATCGCGCTTCGGCCCGGTCGGAAATGCAGTCACTATCGCTTGTTTCCGACAACGCGATCTGGGGTGTCGGGACAGACTTTTCATCGTCAATCAGTTGTTCGATTATTTCATCGGCGGAAAGGTCTGTTTCACCGTCAGTATCTACTTGGTCCGTCTCAGCGATTTCGTCTGGATCAGAATCTGATTTGAACCCGGGGATTTTTTCGATTTGTTGGCGTAGCGCGACCAACTCTCCCTCAAGGGCATGTACGCGCCGGCGCAGCTGACTGGAATTGCTGAGCGCCAGAATGGGAAGAATGATGATTGCCGCAAGGACGAGAACAGCGATCGAGATGAGACTCATCATAGACGTTCAATTAGCAGAAATTGTCTTGCCTGGATGCACAAATAAACTCCAGATGATGAAGAGCAAATCAGTTGCGTCCCGCTTTCATGCGCACGCCGATCGATGGCCTTTCCATCAAAACCTCCCTTCGAAAGCGAAAAAGCTTTGCCGGACGGCCTCCGGTTTGCGTGCTGACGTCTCCTGTCGGTTCAACCAGGCCGCCATTCTCCACAAGACGGCGGAAGTTTTGTTTGTGCAGATGGTGGCCGGAAATCGCCTCGACGGTTTTCTGCAGTTCGAAAAGAGTGAATGAGTCGGTCAGCAATTCGAATATGACGGGCCGGTATTTGAGCTTGCCACGCAGCCGGCTAATGGCGGTTGCAAGGATCCTGCGATGATCAAATCTCATTGGCCTTCCCAGCTGGGGAAAGTCATCCCAGTCGCTGGTCGCTTCCCTGCCGTCCCGCTTTGCTTCAGCGACAAGACCCGCCTCGTAGAGAAGCTCATAACGTTCAAGTACTTTTTCCTCGTCCCAATGAGCATCGCGCCCAATGGCGAACCAGATTCGCAAGCGTTCCTGGCGCGTCAGTGCCTCAATGCGAGTTTCGTCCAGATTGTGCCGGGTCGCCCAGTGTTTCAGTCGCGGCTCAATTTCCTGTGTCAGAATATCTGGTTTGCCGGAGCGCCAGTCCTCCCACGGTAGATAAGCATACCAACGCCCGAAAGAGGTTCCCTCGTGGGCTGCCTGCGGATCCTCACCGATAAGCGCAAGATAACCGACAGAGACAATATGCGGTCCGGCATCTCCTTGCCGCGCGTGGCGGCCGCGATCCCCGAAAGTGTAAAGTTGTTCAACATAACCCAGCTCCAGACCGGACTGCTCCCGCACCCAATCTCTCAAACCGCTATCCAGCGTGCGATGATCAAGAGGTGTGAATGGCCCATAGGGCAAGGCGTCCCACTGGTCACCCTCGCGCGTTACCAGGACGTGGGGTTGACCGTCACGAACGCTGACGATGGCTGCGTTGAGGCCGATTTCAATGCTGGCCGTTCTTTTCATGTATGACCGTTGGCTAGGCCGCCAGGCGAGCGGAGAGTTTGAATACAACACCTTCCATTGTGGTCTCTCCGCGCCCGATCTCGTCAATAGCCGTTTTCATTCGCCCATCGCGCTCCAGTAAGGCATCAGCCAAGCTGACAAGGCGACGATTCGGCGTCGCGGTCGGCGAGGCCGCACGCAGAGCCTGCGCAATTTCTCGCTCTTCAATGCCGGGATTCAGCGTGCAGAGAGTGATGAATGCTGCTGCTGTCGAACGGCTAATCCCTGCCCAGCAATGAATCAGCATGGGTCTTTGCTGGTCCCATGCCAGGACGAAATCCAACAGCTCGGAAACATGGTCATCATCAGGCGGGACCATGCCGGCCTGAGGTTCCGATATATCGTTCATCGCAAGCCGCAAATGTCGATTGGGCGAAATCGAGGGTGGGGTTTCGATCATTGTCTGATCGTTGATGAGCGTCACCAAATATCCCACGTTCGAATCCTCGATTGTGGAAGTGACGGCGCTCAAGGGTCCAACGAGTATTGTTTCTTTGCTCATGATTCGAAAAACGTATCTGACTTGTTTGTCAGTTGCACGGCATAACCCTTACACATTCCATATGGTCATGCACATGCAAGAGTTCAATTGGAAAATGCTTCGATAAGTGACTGAAACCGGGACATAAAAATGGCTTGCGCATCGGGTGGGGCGAGTGGTTCCTGTGAACCGATTTCTTTCAAACTCTGAGCGCTGAGACCGCGTGGAGCGGTAAAAAAGCGCCGTGCTTCCGCATCTGAGAAACCGGCGAGCTGCGTCGCTTCAAGAAACGCCGCGATCTTGTCGGCGCGCTTGATGAGTGTCGAAACATGCTTTGGTAGTTCGCCGGGCAGGCCGAAGCGGATATGGACGGCCTGGAGCAAGCGGTCCTCAAGGGCGCGGTAGTCGAGCCCGATGGCAGCCTTGAACGGCGTTATGAGGTCTCCTACCACATACTCCGGAGCGTCGTGGATCAGGGCTGCAAGACGCCACCTTACCGACAAATCACCACGTAACTCGGCTGCGATGCGCTCGACCAGGACGGAATGTTGGGCCACTGAAAAGGCATGGTCGCCGATGGTTTGACCGTTCCAGCGCGCTACCCGCGCAAGACCGTGCGCAATGTCCTCGATCTCGATGTCCAGAGGTGAGGGGTTGAGCAAATCGAGACGGCGGCCGGAAAGCATACGCTGCCAGGCACGGGGAGGGGGGTGTTTGCGTGGCGCCATTTCGCAGTTACACCGTTGGCGCCTTGAATGTCTCTGCAAGCTTTGCGCAGGCCTCGTGACGCGGGCACGTGACGATGTGATCATTGAACATGCCGGCCGACTGCATGAAGGCATAGACGGTCGTCGGTCCGCAAAAACGAAACCCTTCCGCCTTGAGTGCTTTTGCCATCACCTGGCTCACTGGCGTCTGGGCGGGGATATCCTGCATGCGCTTGAACCGGTTCTGCACCGGTTTGCCATCAACGAAATCCCATAGAAAAGCGGAAAGCGATGTTCGCTCCTGAAGTTTCAAACAGGTTTGGGCGTTGGAAATGGCGGCTTCGATTTTTCCGCGATGCCGGATTATCCCGGCGTCATTGAGCAGTTCTGCAATCTTGCGCTCATCATAGCGCGCTACCTTCTCCGCGTCGAAATTGTCGAACACCTCGCGAAAGCGGGCGCGTTTGTTGAGGATGGTTATCCAGGCGAGGCCCGCTTGAAACCCCTCCAATGTGAGCTTTTCCAGTAGCCACCGGTCATCTGCGCGCGGCACCCCCCATTCCTCGTCGTGATAGGCGAAGTAGATGGGCTGCGGTCCGGCCCAGTCGCATCGAAGAGCTTCACTCATGTCGCATCCTCGGTTTTTTTCATGGGCACGGTGAACGACGCCCACTGCGGCTGGTCGAGAACAATCTCCACATCGCCTGCCCGCAAGGCATGACCATCACTGATCGCCTTTTTGGCTCGGTCGAGGCGGACGGTTGCCAAGCCCTTGTCGCCCGAAACGGACCCCATCACGCCAATGCTCGTGTCTCCACCCTTGATCTCCGCGCCGGAGGAAAGAGAAGTGCCGCCATGTACCGGCACAATGCGTTTGCGTGCTGTGCCGCGGTGCTCCATGCGTGAGACTACCTCCTGACCCACATAGCAGCCCTTATGGAAGTCCACGCCTGCAAGCTGATCGTAATCGGCCTCGTGAGGGAATGTACCTTCCAAGGGGTAATCCTTCCCAGCTTCAGGCACGCCGAGCGAGATACGATGCGCGTGATAGGCTGCTTCGCCGGCAACGATGCATCCCGACTGTGTCATCTCGTGCAATGCTGGTGCGACAATGCGAAACCCGAGCGCTTCGAGCCTGGGATCTGCATATTTGATCGCATCCTCATCATATGTGGGATCACCACCCCAGCTAGCCCACGTCTTGACATCTCCTGAAAGGTCTTCGAACTCGACCGCGGCGCGCAGCCTGTAAAACATCAAACGCTTGATGAGATCGCCAACCCTGTCACGCGCGCACTCGAGAAGGAAATGCTCGCCCCGGTCGAGCAGGAAAAAATCGAACAGGATTTTGCCCTGAGGGGTCAGAAGAGCGGCGTGCACAGCCTTGCCGTCGACCGCTTTGCTGACGTCGTTGGTGACGACGTCCTGCAGGAATTTGCGTGCGTCATCGCCAGTCACACGAATTGCGGTGCGATCAGACAATTCCGCAATGCTACATTTCGTCATGGACGTTTCGCTCCTTGCATCGCGTGACAGATGTATTTAAGCGAGCGGCAGGCATCAAGTAAGTTCGGCGCTGGAGGCGGCAAAATGGCAAAAACGTTCGATCTTGTGGTCAAGGGTGGCACGCTCGTCAATCATTCGGGCATCGGCAAGGCGGATATCGGCGTCCAGGATGGCAAGATTGCCAGGATTGGAAGCATCGACAATGCCGACGCCGGTGAGACCATTGACGTCACGGGCCTTCATGTCTTGCCGGGCGTTATCGACAGCCAGGTGCATTTCCGTGAGCCGGGTGCGGAACACAAGGAAACGCTGGCTACGGGCAGCCGTGCCGCTGTTCTCGGTGGGGTGACAGCAGTCTTTGAAATGCCCAATACCGATCCTCTGACGACGAATGCGGAGGCGCTGGCTGACAAGGTGGCGCGTGGCCGGTCCGGTATGTTTTGTGACTTTGCATTCTATGTCGGTGCGACGCGTGAGAACATCACAGAGCTGCCTGATCTAGAGCGGCTTGAAGGTGCCGCGGGCATTAAGGTTTTTATCGGATCGTCGACGGGTAATCTTCTTGTTGACGATGAAGAGAGCCTGTCGCGCATTCTAGCCGTCATTTCCCGCCGTGCAGCGTTCCATTCAGAGGACGAGGCGCGGTTGATTGCGCGTGAGGGCATTCGGCGGCACGGCGATCCGACGAGTCACACTGAATGGCGTGATCCGCAAGCGGCGCTGATTGCCACCGAGCAACTGCTGAGGCTTGCTCATGAGCATGGAAAACGTGTCCACCTGCTCCACATCTCCACCGGTGAAGAAATGAAATTGTTGGCGGCGCACAAGGACGTGGCAAGCGTCGAGCTGACGCCGCAGCATCTCACGCTGACCTCCGATGAGGCCTATGCCTCGCTTGGAAACAAGGCACAGATGAACCCACCGCTCAGAGATGCTTCGCACCAGGAGATCCTCTGGTGGGGGCTGCATCAGGGTATCGCTGACGTCCTGGGCTCCGACCATGCGCCCCATACCCTTGAGGAAAAGGCCGAGCCCTATCCTGCGTCACACTCTGGAATGCCCGGCGTGCAAACACTGGTTCCGATTATGCTGGATCATGTAAATGCAGGCCGTCTCACGCTGGAGCGATTTATCGACCTTACAAGCCATGGGCCGCAACGCATCTTTGGGATTGCCTGCAAGGGACGCGTCGCTTGCGGGTACGACGCGGACTTCACCATCGTTGATCTGAAGACGCGACGCACAATAGAAGACGAATGGATTGCCAGCGTGTGCGGTTGGACCCCGTTTGCAGGGCGCACCGTAACCGGCTGGCCAAGAGGCACGATCATTCGCGGCAGACGCGTCATGTGGGAGGACGAGATTATCGGCCAGAGTGGTGGTGAGCCAGTGCGGTTTCTTGAGGCGCTCTCAGCCTGATCTTCGAGCTCAGTCTCCGGCCACGAAATAATGCCATGTCCCGTCACGACCGATGCCAAGCCGGTAATGGATATAGTCGCCAAACTCTTCCATTGATTTCACGTCTTTTGGGGTCATGAGCTGATAGAGATCGACCTGTTGGGCCGGTGTGAGCGACTTGACCGGCAATTCGGCCAGATAGGGCCAGACATACATTTCATCCGGCTTGCCGGCACGAACGCGGGCAAACGGCATATTCAGAACTTCGACGAGAGTGGCCAGGATTTCACGACCCTTGCCGTCTGACGAAGTTTCCTTCCAGTAAGCAATCGGATCATCAGCGCCGCCGAAGCTCACGGTCGGTTTGAGTTCGTTGGTCTCCAGGACAGGACGCATGGCGTCTATATCGCCGCTGCGCGCTGCCTTAAGGATGGCGGCCCGCATGTTTCTGACCTGCTCGGGGAGTTCAGCAAGATCAGTATGGATTTGAAGTTTTTGGTTTTGCTGCGCGCGTACGGCAATAGAACCATAGTGCAGTGCCCCCAATATAAGGGCAAGCGTCAGAATCAGGGTTCGCTTTGGACGGCGGATCATGGTCTGGGTTTATCGCGAATTGAGTGCGCGGGGAAGGGGCGAAGCCACGCGGTAGGTGGGGTACCTATTGCGTGGTGCGGTTGAGCGTGAATTCGCCATGCTGGATGCGTTTGGAAAGCCGGTCCGCCATTGTCGCCACGGCATCTTCACCATACATGGCGACCAGATCACTGAGGGCGGCAAACAAGGACGCGTTGGCAAGCATTTCCGGCTCGATGCCGTCATGCAGTGCCTCTTCCCAGGCTTCAATGATGTAGCGCAGGGCCGCCTGTTTCTGGCTGCGGTCTCTTAGCTCGGTGATGTCCATTCTTTTTTGCTTGTCCTGTTCGGCGGCCAAACCGGGCCGCAGATCACCCGCTATTGCTCATTTGCTATCTGAATTGGTGGTACCACATGCGCGCCGCAGATTGCGTGCCTGCGCTGCATTAACGGTTAACCTCTGGGGTTAATTCATCGACCAAATTTTATTGGTTTTCTTTCAGTAAGACGCCGGCGATTGCGGCGCCTTCGTCCATGAATCGGTCGATGGCGAGTTTCGCCGGTTCGGTGCAAGAACGATAGGTGCGGCGGTAGCCCCGGTAGCCCTTGTTGAAGCCCTGAACAAGCTTGGCCCGCCGGATCGCGGTCGTACCCTCGGAATCAACCAGGTTTTTCATCTGGTCCCGCCACACCTGTCCCTCCCGGGCACCACACAATTCCCGCAAATAATGGATCGCGCCGAGGATCTCCGAAATCCTCAGGAGCTTGTCATCATAGGGTCGATTATCCGAGTCGAGTTGTGCTGTCGCCTGCTGCGGCCCGCTCACCAGTACGTTCAGGCAGAGCAGGACCGATAGGACGCAGATGCGTATTCGCTTTCTTGAGAGGCCAAGGGCATTCATGTGTGCTTCGTAGCGCAGAAATGCGGTTGCAGCTAGGCGTAGCAACCTTGCAAACCCGCAAGGCCTCAGCTCTTTACAATTGGCTGTTTCGGGTGAAAGGCGTGAAACACAAAGGCAAAGGTCACGTCATAAACCACGTCTTTGTCCCCTTCTGCCGTCTTGCGCTGCGCAAGCACATTGCCCACATCGCGCCCTTCAGCAATTTGGGACGTGTCCAGGGCGGAGTTCTGACCCTTCTGCCATTTGAGCGAGACATCGCCAATCTTGACCTCGCCTTTCTTGCGCAACAGTTCGAGCGTAACCGCGTTCGGTTTGCCGTCGACTTTTACGACGACAACCCGGGCCATGGGATTGATGTCCTTCGGCAGGTCACCATTGTAGAGGAACGGTCTCGCGGCAGAGTCATATCCAACATACGGGTTACGCCCATAGGCGCGCATATCCTTGTTGCTCGGGACGAGCACTTTGCCGTCTGGATGACGCGCTTTGAAATTTTCGTAGGACTCAAGCCGGGCAGGGATGGTCTTCAGTTCCTTACCCAAAAGCTCTCCCACAATCGCGGTTCCAATGAACTGCTGCCACCAGCTTTCAGTCTGGCGGTCATACATGACAAGGTCGGAATTTCGCAGCTTGCCGGTCGTTCCGAAATCCAGAATCTTGCCCTCCAGGCGACGGTCAAACACGACTGCCGAATTGCAAAGCGGACAATAGGTGACCGAGACCGGCGTGCCGCCAACGGTATCATTGACAATTTCATGCCAGATGAGGATCCGCAGCGGATAGGCTCGTGCGTCACCGTTTATGTCGATCCCAATAACCGGTTCGGAGCTTGCGAGGTCCTTTGTCTCGCTGATCGGCGCGAATTGCGGTTTATCGATGGATGGAATTCCATCCTTTGGCGGACCGCCGGAAAGAATTTCGGAATAGTCGATCGATTTCTTGTCGAAATCAGTTTTGCTCCATCCCTGTCCGCGCCAGCGATCCGGGTTGGCTTGGGCCGCCTGGATCGAAACCAGCATCACCGCGCATGCGGCCAGGGTTGCAACCAGAACCCGACAAGCAGAATTCCAATATTCGCGCATTGTGGACCTCAATACCTGTGTGAGGTCAGTATTGCGCGCGGCCGGCGAGGCGAGCGAGTCACTCGACCTGAAAAGTTCGTGAACGCTCTATTTTTGTGAAACAGATGTGTCGCCTGCGGCCAGCGTCGCCGCGCGCGCAATAATTGCCGGAGTTCCGACCGTCATTTGCCTGTCTGACAAATCGTGTGGGTCAACCCATTCAACGGCCTGACAGTCGCTCATAGCGTGCGCTTCTCCCGTACGCCACAACCCATAAAAGGCGGTGACTACATAGTGAGCCATAAGCGTCCCATCGTCGTGGCGTAGAATGACATCGGCGACATCCGTAACTCCGAGCAACTCGGCCTCGATGCCAGTTTCCTCGGCCAGTTCACGCGCGATAGCCACGAGTGCCTTTTCGCCTGGCTCAATATGTCCGCCAGGCAGGCTCCAGATGCCCGTAAGTGGCGGTTTGCCGCGCTGGGCGAGCAGGACCTTGCCGTCGCGAAATACGGCGGCAGAGACGGCAGGTACGGGAACTACGACAGGCATAAGGGCGCGATATAGCGCCGACAGGCGAGGATTGCTAGTCGAACAGGGCGTCGACGTCGGACTGCGTGGCAGTCATGTCCTTCCTGTCATCATCATTGCTGGGGGTTTCTTCACCGCAGGGAATTGCACCATTAACGATACCAGCTGTGATTTGAACCAGATCCTGCAATCGCGGTACAGATTCATTGCAGAGGCCTGTCAGGCCCTCAGTGTCGCCGGATGAGACTTTCTTCTGTACGTCCTGCAGCAGAAGCACCATTTCCTGCTCAAGATCGGCAACTGAGGAATCGAAGGCGCGTCGGATGTCCTCCGGCGCATTGCGGTAGCAGACAATCGCCAGCTCTTTGTCGCGAAAACCGGAGTGAGTGAAATGCTCTTCGTAGGATTCGTGCTGCCATTCGGCGAGTTCCGCCGCGAACTGGGAAGGTGCAGACGGCACCAGCTCCAGCAGCATGATGATCTCGTTGAAATGGTTCAGATAGTCCGTAGTGAGCAAGGTCGATGAATTGACGTTCGTGCCCTCGGTATGGGCGCGAAGATGGTCAGTCATCGTATTCTTGAATGTCTTTGCCAGATTCTCGCGCGCGCTATTGTGGTCGTTTGACGCGACAATGCGCAATTTCGCGGACGATTTTGACATGGATACTCACCGCAACTAACGAAACCCGAACGTTTTCGCAGGGTGGCGGATAAGTATTTCCAAAGCCTTACTGGGTGTTTTGAGACTGAGTGAGGTTCGTTTGCCAGGAAGTGATCAGTCTTCTTGTGCCGGGCGCCTTGCCGGGTCCAGCCATTTCGACATATTTGCCCTTTCCTCGGTTTCGTAGTCGAGAGATCGGTAAAAATCGATGACCCGGGTATTGCTGGCACGCACCATGAGGTTGAGTTTCCAAACGCCGCGTCCCCGCAACCAGTCTTCAGCGGCCTCCATGATAGTCCGCCCGACGCCTGAACCCTGATGTGCGGGGTCCACGCTGACATAGTAGACCGTTCCGCGGTGGCCATCATGGCCGACCATCGCGCTCGCGACCAACGCGTCTCCAATCCAGCCACCAAGGACCGTTGAGTTGTCGTTTGTCCGTGCGAAGGCAATGTCGGCGTCTGGATCATTCCAGGGCCGCGTCAGGCCACACCGCTCCCAAAGGGTTGCCAAGTCATTGGTATCGCTGTCGCCAATCTCGCGAATTTCGAGTGCCGCCATGTGCGTTACAGAACTTTGCCGGGATTGAGGATACCGTTGCGGTCAAATACGGACTTGATATTCCGCATCATCTCAAGCTCCACATCGGCCTTCACCTTGCGTAATGTCTCCCGCTTCATGCGCCCAATACCGTGCTCGGCGCTGATCGAGCCTTTGAGGTCGAGGACGATTTCATGCACACCGGCGACCACTTCATCCCACTGATCGAGAAAGGCTTGTTTGTCCATCTCAACAGGCTGGGTCACATTGTAGTGGATATTGCCATCGCCATAGTGGCCGAACGGGACCGGCCGTGACCCTGGTATCATTTCCGTCACCAGCTTGTTTGCACGGTTGATGAGTTCGGGTATCGATGAAATCGGTACCGAGACATCATGCTTGATTGAGCCTCCCTCGTGGCCTTGTACCTCAGACATCAATTCGCGCAGACGCCAGAAGTCACTGCGCTGGGAAAGGGAGGATGCAATAACGGCGTCCTGCACTAATTCCTTCTCCAGGGCTTGTCCGAGCATATCCTCAAGTCTGGCGCTTGAGGACCCGTTCGCCTCGCGTCCGGAAATTTCAATCAGCACATACCAATCATGCGCTTCCGCCAGAGGATTGCGCGCCTGACTGCCGTGCTTCAGCACAATCTCCAGACCGAAGCGGGGCAAAAGCTCAAAACCTGTAAGTTCTGCCCCGGCGATTTGACGGGCTATGGCGAATAACCGACCTGCATCCTCGACGTTTGCGAGTCCTGCGAACGTGGTGGCTTGCTCTTCCGGCTTGGGAAAGAGCTTGAGAACGGCCGCGGTAATGATGCCAAGCGTCCCTTCCGCACCTATGAACAGGTCCTTCAGGTCATATCCGGTGTTGTCCTTCCTCAGTGTGCGAAGGCCGTCCCAGATGCGTCCGTCTGCCAATACCACCTCAAGCCCAAGGACCATGTCTCGGGCATTCCCGTAAGCAAGCATCGCCGTGCCGCCGGCATTGGTCGAAAGATTGCCGCCGATCTGGCAGCTTCCTTCAGACGCAAGCGACAATGGAAACAGCCGATCGACCTTGTCGGCCTCCTGCTGGGCCTGCTCCAGAATGACCCCTGCCTCGACGGTCATTGTATTGCCCAACGGGTCAATCTCCCGGATCCGATTCAGTCGCGATAGAGACACGATCACTTCATTGCCGGCGTCAAACGGGATTTGCCCGCCTACCAGTCCCGTATTGCCACCCTGGGGTACAATCGCAGTCCTGGTTTTGTTCGCGAGCTTGAGAATTTCAGATACCTCTTCAGTCGATCCCGGTCGCAGAACGAGTGCGGACTTGCCCACATAAAGTCTGCGCAACTCGGCGAGGTAGCTGTCCATTTCATCGGGTTCGCGGATCGCGTTTCCATTGCCGACAATAGAAATGAACCGATCGAGCAATTCGTCACTTGGTGCGGCAAAGGTGGATGGGTCGTGTGCGTTCATTTTCGCTGTTTTGGTTTGGAGTAGGGCTTCGCAAGATTATCTTGGGCACAATAGCTTCCCGCATGCCCAATAATCCATCCCCCAAAGACCCGTGAACTGATAACTTTGATCAGCGGACACTGAGCCAAGGGGAGGGCGCATGCGCAAATCAGGTTTGATACTTCTGGTGGGAGTATTCTTCGCAAGCATTTCAGGATGGACGTTGGCCGGGCAGATGGCGCTCACTCCAACGACAGCGAGTGTTTCCGGATTGGAAACGCTGGGGCTGATTGACCGGAATTTCAGCCCTTTGGTCAGGAAGGCCCGGAATTATTGCAACCGTGATTGCCGCTGGTGCCGCAATGATTGCTACAATACCTACCGCATCAACTGTTTCCATCAGGGATGCCGTCAGCAGTTCGTTCTTTGCATGCGGGGATGCTGGGAGAACATCTGCCGCTACTGCTGATGTGGGATCTCATCCGTTGCGCGGTGCAGCTGCGCGCCGGAGCCGGTCGTTGATAGCCTCACCGAGCCCTTCATCGGGAATAGGCATAACAGCAATCGTCGTGCATCCCCTCGCGTCGAGTTCTCGAAGTGCTGCGAAAAAGCGTGTTGCTGCCTCATGGAGGTTGCCGGAAGAACTCAGATTGATCACCGGTCCGTTTGTTCGAATTGGTGCGTTTCCAAATGCGAGTAGCGCCTCTCCGGGGATTGCATCTTGTGCGTCGAGCCGGATTTGTGTCCGCGGTGCATAGTGGCTCTTGAGTTGTCCGGGAGATGCCGGCTGGGCGCTTAGATCGGGCACACCGAGCTTTACACCCAGAATTTTTTCAATATGAGAGCGTGAAATTGCCCCCGGCCTAAGCAACAGCGGTTCTTCCCTGCTCGCGTCCACAACACTTGATTCAAGCCCTTCCGTGGTGTCACCGCCATCAAGAATGAGCGCTGGCCCTTCTCCAAGGTCATCGGCAACATGTTGGGCGGTGGTTGGGCTCACATGGCCAGCCCGGTTGGCGCTCGGTGCCGCAATAGGGCAGCCGGCGTGGCGCAGGAGCTCATGGGCGATATCTCCGGAAGGCACTCTGACGGCAATCGTATCGAGGCCCGCCGAGACGAGATCGCAAATGTCACTCTCGGGCCGTCTTGGCAGCACAAGCGTCAGGGGTCCCGGCCAAAATGCGTTTGCGAGTTTGTGGGCCGCTTCGTTGAAATTGGCGTGAGATTCAGCCGCTGTCATATCAGGCAGGTGAGCGATCAGCGGATTGAATCTTGGTCGGCCTTTCATTTCATAGATACGCGCTACCGCATCAACGTTGGTGGCATCCGCACCCAGCCCATAGACCGTCTCCGTTGGAAACGCGACAAGCCCGCCAGCGCGCAATGCTTCGGCTGCTCGCGCAATCGTGTCTGGAGTTGCAGTTTCTATGGCCATGGCGCTGACTTGGTCGCACGGTCCGGGTTATCATGCAATTGTGTTGGCGAGTTCCCGGATTGTGTGCCTCGTCGCTGATGGATTGTGGATTACAGGATGACCTACAGAGCGCCCGTCAAAGAAATAGCCGCTGCCCTAGACGACATTGCCGGGCTGCCTGAGTTGATCGGTTCCCGGTTGTTCGGTGACCTCGACCGGGATGTCGTGGGCGCTATACTTGATGAAGCCGCCAAATTCGCATCAGCGCAGATTGCGCCGTTAAATCAGCCGGGGGATGAACAGCGCGCGAGGCTTGTGGGTGGTGACGTATCCATGCCGGATGGATGGTCTGAGGTTTACAGTCAATGGTGCCAGGCCGGGTGGTGCGGTTTGCCGGGACCGGGTGAGTTTGACGGGCAAGATCTGCCTGTGACCGTGTCCATGGCGGTATGCGAGATGTGGCAGTCTGCGTGCATGTCCTTCGCACTCAATCCAATGCTGACCCAGGGGGCGGTGGAGACGATTGTCCGGTTCGGAAGCGATGAGCTGAAGGATCGATATCTGCCGAAGATGAATGCGGGTGAGTGGTCCGGCACAATGCAGCTCACCGAGTCTCACGCAGGGTCAGACTTGAGCACAATCAAGACAATGGCCGTGCCACAGGACGACGGCAGCTATCTCCTCTCCGGCACCAAGATATTTATCACCTATGGCGAGCATGATCTCGTCCAGAACATCATCCATATGGTGCTTGCCCGAACGCCCGGCGCCCCTGAAGGGACGCGCGGAATCTCGTTGTTTCTCGTGCCCAAATACCTCGTCAATTCAGATGGTTCCCTGGGTGAGCGCAACGATATTGCGTGCGTGTCCCTTGAGCACAAGCTTGGCATTCACGCGAGCCCCACTTGCGTGATGCAGATGGGCGATGGCGGGGGAGCCAGGGGTTGGCTGGTGGGTGAAGAGAACTGCGGGCTGCATGCAATGTTCACGATGATGAACCGGGCGCGGCTCGCCGTCGGCGTCGAAGGCACGGCAATCGCCGAACGCGCATACCAGCAGGCGTTCGCCTATGCGCAGGAACGCAAGCAGGGCCAAGACCTGAATGGTCGTGAGTCTGCCATTATTGCTCATCCGGACGTGAAACGAATGTTGCTTTCCATGAAGGCCAAGACCGCTGCATCTCGGGCGATCTGCTTTATGACCGCACGCATGATAGATATTGCCGAGCGCAGCTCGGATGAGAAGGATCGCGACGCCGCTGACGCCATGGCGAGCCTGCTCACACCAGTTGCCAAGGCATTCTCAACCGACATGGGCGTTGAGGTCGCCTCGGATGGCGTCCAGGTGCATGGCGGAATGGGATACATCGAAGAGACCGGAGCCGCTCAGCATTTGCGAGACGCGCGCATTGCCCCGATCTATGAGGGAACCAACGGCATTCAGGCGATCGATCTGGTTACGCGCAAACTGCCGCTCAATGAAGGTGGCGTTGTTGCAACGCATATCGCTGAGTTGAAGAATATTCTGAGTGAAGTCCGAGCCTCGAACGAACCCTCCTTCGGCAATATGAGTGCAAGGCTTGATGAAGCGATCGGTGCTCTGGAAGAGGCCACGACATGGATGCTGGGAATGCTCAGGAGCAACCCGGAGTCAGCGTTGGCAGGCGCTACGCCTTACCTCAAACTTTTTGGCATAGCGAGCGGAGGCATCTGGCTTGCGAAAGGTGCCTTGGCTCAGACCCGTGACGGAAATGCAAACATGTCGGATCGCATTGTGACAGCTCGATTTTACGCGGAAGTGCTCAGTACCGAGGCGCCGGGGCTTGCCAGGGCAATCGTGGAGGGGTCCTTCTGGGTTGCGTCCGACTTGTCTGATGCGCAAGCCGGGTAGCGGAACGCTCACAAGGGGAATATGAATAGGCCATGACGCAGTGAGGAAACGAGTTGAGTAGGACAGAATGGCGACGCTCTATCTGACCCATGACGTGTGCATCGAGCACGATACGGGGCCCGGCCATCCGGAACGCCCCGACCGCCTGCGCGCCATCAAGATGGTCACCGATCAGCCTGACTTCGATGCTCTGGTGCGCGAAGAAGCGCCGATGGCGGACGTCAGCGATATTGAGCGGGCGCATCCGGGAGACTATATCGACTCCATCCGCAAGGCTGTCCCTGAAGAGGGGCTGGTGCGCGTTGACGGCGATACGGTTCTGAGCCCCAAGAGCTGGGATGCCGCGCTGCGCGCAGTGGGTTCCGGCATCCGGGCTGTCGACCAGGTGATGGCGGGCGACGCATCAAACGCCTTTTGCGCGATCCGGCCATGTGGTCACCACGCCGAACAGCGTGTGGCCATGGGCTTCTGCGTGTTCAACAACATTGCAATCGCGGGGCTCCATGCGCGCGCCAAGCATGGTGCTGAGCGTATTGCCGTTGTTGATTTCGATGTTCATCACGGAAACGGCACCCAGGCCATGTTCTGGGAGGATCAGGATCTCTATTTTGGTTCCACGCACCAGATGCCGCTGTTTCCCGGCACCGGCGCGATCACCGAGACAGGTGTGGGGAATATCTGGAACGCGCCCATGCGTGCCGGTGACGGAGGCGACGTGTTCAAGGAAGCTTTCGAAAGCCGCATTCTTCCGCGGCTGCTGATGCACAAACCTGATCTCATTCTGATATCGGCTGGATTTGACGCGCATGAGCGCGATCCGCTGGGCAGCCTGCGGCTGGTCGAGGAAGATTTCGCCTGGGCGACGAACAAGCTCATCGATATTGCCGACAAGACATGTGAGGGCCGGGTGGTGTCGATGCTAGAAGGCGGTTATGACCTGAACGGGCTTGCCAATTCTGTTGGCGCGCATGTCCAGGCATTGATGAAAGCCGGGGCCTAGAGTGAGGATGATGGCGAGAAATGGCTGAAAAGAACAAGGCAGACGACATCGCAAAAATGAGTTTCGAGGCTGCCATGCAGGAACTTGAACAGATTGTGGCCAAGCTTGAAAAGGGTGATGTCGAGCTTGAAGAATCCATCGCCATTTATGAACGTGGCGAAGCGCTGCGAGGCCATTGTGATGCGCTTCTGAAAAAAGCCGAAGCCAAGGTCGAGAAGATTACGCTTGGCGCTGATGGCAAGCCCGCCGGTACGGAACCTCTCGATGTCGAAAACTGACGAGCCGGTGGCGCCGCTTGCCGGCATCCGGGTTCTCGATCTGGCCACCTTCATAGCAGCTCCGTTTGTGGCTACTACACTCGGCGAATTCGGGGCTGAAGTCATCAAGGTCGAGCGCCCCGACGGCGGCGACCCCTGGCGACGCTACGGGACACCCAAGGATGATGGCGATACGCTGGCGTGGAAAAGCGAGGCGCGCAACAAGCGCTCGGTCACGCTCAATCTGCGCACGCCGGAAGGTGCGGAACTGCTGAAAAAACTCGTCTCGAAGTCCGATGTCGTGTGCGAAAATTTTCGACCCGGTACACTTGAGAAATGGGGCCTTGGCTGGGATGTCCTGCACGAGATCAATCCCCACCTGATTCTGCTGCGAATTTCGGGATACGGCCAGACCGGGCCTTATCGCGACAGACCGGGCTTTGCACGGATTGCCCACGCCTTTGCCGGATTGACCCATCTGGCCGGCATGCCTGGCGGTCCGCCTGTAACGCCGGGTTCCACCTCGCTCGCGGACTATACGACGGGGCTCTACGGGACCATTGCTGTGCTGCTGGCGCTCCGCCATCGCGACATGACCGGACAGGGGCAGGTCATTGATCTTTCCTTGTATGAGTCGATTTTCCGGGTGCTTGATGAATTGGCTCCAGCATACGCGGAAGCGGGCATTATTCGTGGCCGCGAAGGCACCAAAACGCTCAACGCGGTGCCCCATGGTCACTACCAGACAAGTGATGGCAAATGGATTGCGCTCTCCGGTACGTCGGACACCATGTTTGCAAGACTGTGCGACATGATGGAGCGACCCGAACTGGCGGCATCCGACATGTATGGGGAGGTGAGCCAAAGGCTTCAGCATTACGACGAAGTCGATACGATCATGAGTGACTATATCAAGAGCTTTAGCCGGGACGACTTTCTTGCACGCTGTGTGGAGTTCGAGGTTCCCGCCGCACCGGTGAACACCATCGCGGACATTTTTTCCGACCCGCATTTCAAGGCGCGCGGCACACTAACCGAGGTGAAGGACTGGACCGGCAATCCGGTTACGATGCCGGACGTCGTGCCACGGCTGTCCGAAACGCCTGGACGAATAACCAGCACGGGACCTGAGTTGGGGGAGGGGACCGAGGCCATACTCGGTGAGCTCTGTGGGCTGAGTCAGGCGGATTTTGCAAAGTTGAAAGAGCAGGGCGTGGTATGATGAGGACGAGATTGAGTTGGCTGGACGCGAAGTGCGTATCCGCTTGCAACTCAAGGCTGTATCCGTTCAAATGCGCGGCCTTCGAAATGTGCTCTGAAACTGAGCGCGGAAAGTGAAATGCAACGTGTCTAACCCAATTGACACTCCGCTACTTGACCAGATCCAAAGTCCTACGGATCTGCGCGAACTGGATGACACCGATCTGCCGCAGCTTGCCGATGAGCTGCGCCGCGAAACTGTCAGTGCCGTATCCGTAACAGGCGGGCATCTGGGAGCGGGGCTTGGCGTCGTCGAACTGTCCTTGGCGATCCATAAGGTTTTTGATACGCCGGACGACAAGCTCATCTGGGATGTTGGGCATCAGTGCTATCCCCACAAGATCCTGACAGGCCGACGTGACCGTATCCGCACCCTGCGCCAGGGTGGTGGCTTGTCCGGCTTTACCAGGCGCGCGGAAAGCGAATACGATCCCTTCGGTGCGGCCCATTCCTCCACGTCGATTTCCGCCGGTTTGGGCATGGCTGTGGCGCGTGATTTGTCGGGTTCCGACAGCAATGTCGTCTGTGTTATCGGCGACGGGGCGATGAGCGCCGGTATGGCTTATGAGGCGATGAACAATGCAGGCGCAATGGACTCGCGTTTGATTGTCATCCTCAATGACAACGACATGTCGATCGCGCCACCGGTTGGAGCCATGAGTGCCTATCTCGCACGGCGCCTGTCGGGTGGCACCTACCGGCATTTCCGCAATTGGGCCAAGCAGCTTGCCAAACGCCTTCCCAAAACCTGGGAACGCCGTGCCGCGCGCGCAGAGGAATATACGCGCAGCTTCTGGTCCGGCGGCACATTGTTCGAGGAGCTGGGTTTTTACTATGTCGGCCCGATTGATGGGCACAATTTCGACCACCTTCTCCCTGTGTTGCGCAACGTGAAGGATGCGCAGGACGGTCCCATCCTCGTTCATGTTGTGACGCAGAAGGGCAAGGGGTACGCGCCGGCGGAAGAGTCCGATGACAAGTATCACGGCGTTGCCCGCTTCGACGTGGTGACGGGTGCGCAGGAAAAGTCCAAACCGAACGCGCCATCCTACACCAAGGTCTTTGCCGGCGCGCTGAGCAAGCTGGCAGAGAGCGACGACAAGATTGTCGGAATTACCGCGGCCATGCCGGATGGAACCGGGCTCGACATTTTTGGCGAAAAGTTTCCTGACCGCTGTTTTGACGTCGGCATTGCAGAGCAGCACGCCGTGACGTTCTCCGCTGGACTTGCAACGCAGGGTTACAAACCGTTCGCTGCGATCTATTCGACCTTCCTGCAGCGCGCCTACGATCAGGTCGTGCATGATGTCGCCATACAGAGATTGCCGGTGCGCTTTGCGATTGACCGTGCCGGTCTGGTGGGCGCGGATGGACCGACCCATGCGGGCGCCTTTGATGTTGCATATCTGACCTGTCTGCCGGGTTTTGTTGTCATGGCGGCGTCGGATGAGGCGGAGTTGGTGCGCATGGTGGCGACTGCCGCGCAAATCAATGACCGCCCTTCTGCATTCCGTTATCCGCGAGGTGAGGGCGTCGGTGTGGAGTTGCCGGAAAATCCTGAACCACTCGAGATCGGCAAGGGCCGGATCGTTCAGGAGGGCTCTGCGGTCGCACTCTTGTCGTTTGGCGCAAGATTGCAGGAGTGCCTAGTGGCAGCCGACAAGCTTGCTGCACAAGGGCTATCCGCGACAGTGGCCGACGCACGGTTTGCGAAGCCTCTTGATCAGGAGCTTATCGCTCAGCTCGCCGCAGACCATGAGGTGCTTGTCACTATTGAGGAAGGGTCCGTCGGCGGGTTCGGTTCGCATGTCCTTAAGTTACTCTCCGATGAGGGGCTTCTTGAGAACGGCCTAAAGGTTCGCTCCATGGTGTTGCCGGACGTATTCATCGATCAGGACAAGCCCGATGTCATGTACGCGCAAGCGGGCCTCGATGCGGATGGAATCGTCAATACAGTCTTCTCCGCACTCGGCCGGGATCAGGCAGCGGAAACCGGCGAGCGCGCCTGACGCGCCGGTTCGATTATCCTAGTCTCGGCAATACGCCTGTAATTTGCTGATGACTGTGTCTGCTCCCTTCAGCGAGACCACAAGAGCTGGTCCTCGATCGACCATCACCTCCACGCTTTCAAAGTTGCGCATGTGCTGAAGGATCTCATGATCAATGGGGATCGCGACTTCCGGTTCTATTGTGCCGTCCATATCATTTGCGACAAGCTCGCCTTTGACATCGACCGCGCCGTCGCCAAACAAAAAGGTGACGTTGCGCGTTTCGCCGGCCTTTCCGCCTTTTACGTTCATGGTCGGGATAAGCGTAACAGTCTGACCTTTAGTGCAAACGGCACTGAACCTGGCCCCGTCGCAGTTGGTACAATCAGAGAAAAACGCCTGTGCCACGTCTTCTGATGCGTAAAAATGCCACTTCAACTCTGCGGCCATGGTGACTGTGCCGATGCATGCAATCAGGCCGGTGCAATATGCAAGATGGCGAAAGATGCCGGTTGTCAGTCTGAACATTGCCAAGCCTTTCAATGTTATCTGAGAGCGAGGTGGGGAACATGATACGAGGTTTCGTTCGTTTTGAGACATCTATGATGGGCATGAAGAATTTCTATCCAGAGGTCGAGCGAGCAGGGGGACAATGACATGACACCACGCATCCGGCTCGACGATTTGCTGGTGCAAAGAGACTTGGTCGCGAGCAGATCTCGGGGCGCTGATGCAATACGCCGGGGTGCGGTAACTGTTGAAGGCAAAACCGCAAGGAAGGCAGGTCAGCGGGTTGCCGCAGACGCGCAGGT
>JGI24023J19991_10000144_pt1 | contig 49895 bp, 53 predicted proteins | sample Cruoilmetagenom1_FD_19991 | JGI IMG/M metagenome (IMG submission 19991)
ACATTGTCATATTGATCTATAAATATAAACCATGGTGTACCTTTCGTCTGGTAATTTTTCATAATATTTGATGTTGATTTATCATCATCACCAGCATCATGACCGAATGGTATTTTTAGTTGATATTTTTTTTGAGTTTCTAGCATTTTATCATACGTATTTGTCTCGAATCCTTCAAAAACTGTCTGTATTGCTAGAAAAATAATCTTATTATTTTCTTTAAAAGCTGTAACCATTTTTTGCAATGCTGGCAAGCCTTTACTATGACAGCCTGGACACCAACTTTGAAAACAATAAATGACTTTAAACTTACCTTTAAAATTTGATAATTTTATAGGTTTTATTTTGTTTCCGTTTGCATCGACCCATTGGTGCACATAAAACTCTGATGCTTTAAGTATCTGTTCTTCCTTTTGGTTTGACATTTAAATTTTCCATTTATTTCACATGAGTTTAGCGTACTCGCATTACTATGAATTTGATTATCTGAAATATAGTATTTTCTTCTTTATTGAAAGATAAAATATTTTTTAATTTTACATTTTCAAAAATTTACAGCATTATAACCGTATTAATTACTAAGGTTCTATATTGTAGCAGATTCTACAAATCTTCTAAGGGCGTCATCAATTTTTTTTAACAGCACGTTATGCCCTTTTATTGCATGTCTTTCTTTTAGATATACTGGGTCATTATAAGCAACAATGACCTTTTCTTCTTGTTCAAAAATTATAAATTTTTGTGGTAAATCTATTGCGACAGAACTATTTGACTGCATAAGTGGCGTTCCAAGTTTTGGGTTACCAAATAAAATAATACGAGTTTTACCAAGATTTAGATTTACTTTACTGGCATTTTTTGAATGGTCTAGTTCTGCAACAATTTTAATTAAAGGATTATTTTCGAGTGTATTTCTTAACTTTGAATAAGTAATCTCAAAATTGTTTGCACTTTCTATTTTAATGATACCGTTGTTCATTTACTTTTTTAGTTTTAATTAAAAATATTTTTCTACTTTTTTAGAATTGTGTCTACAGTTAGTAGATGCTATAACATATTTCCAACTAGCAATAACATATTTATTTCAAATAATTTCTAATTCCATAACTCGCCAACACGCCTTCACCTGTTGCCGCTGCTACTTGTGCAATTGCCCCATCTCTACAATCGCCTGCAGCAAAAATTCCTTTTACAGAAGTTTGGGCTAATCCAGTTGTTTGAATAAACCCTCTTTCATCAACATCCACAATATTTTTGAAAGATTGGGTATTAGGAATTAACCCTATAAAAATAAATACCCCGTCTGCATATATAATCGATTCTACTTGTGTGGCATTATCTTTTACCTTTAAGCTTTTAAATAATTCATTTTCTCCAGAAACAAATTCAAGAGATGTTTTATTCATATATGTTGAGATATTATCAATAGTTGATAATTTTTCAACATATGTTTTTGAGGCAGTAAACTCTGGTGAATTGTTGATAATTTTCACACTTTTACAAAATCCTGCTAAAAAAATTCCTTCTTCTAAAGCAGAATTACCTCCTCCAATTACAATGATATCTTTATCTCTATAAAAAGCCCCATCACAAGTCGCACAAAAATGAATACCAGAACCTATCAGCTCACTTTCATTAGGAATACCTAATTTTCGATAGGTAGAACCCGTTGAAAGTACAATGGTTTTACCAAAATATGAACTACTTTTTGTTTCAATTGAAAAAACACCTTCCTGTTTGGTAATATTAACTACTTCTTCACCAGTTTTTATTACAGCTCCATAGGTTTTCGCTTGTTCTTCCATCTTCTCCATGAGTTTGGGACCAGAAATGGATTGAAAACCAGGATAATTTTCGATTTTTTCTGTTAAAAAAGCATTACCTCCTATCGTAGATTTTTCTAAAATTAACGTATCAAAACGGTCTCTTTGTGCATAGATAGAAGTTGTTAACCCAGCCGCTCCTCCACCAATAACAATCGTATCAAAAATTCTATGTTCTTTCTCAATATTTATCGATAAGAGTTCTGTTAATTGTACATTATCAGGATTTGTATATGGACTTCCATCTATTAAAATAGTAGGTATTATTCTTTTTCCATTGTTAATTTCTTCAACTTTTTGAGTAGCCCATTTATGTTTATCTACATCAATAAATTCAAAATTGATACTGTTATCTTTTAAAAAACTTTTTGCTCTTCTACAGTCTGGGCACCAGTCTGCACCGAACAATTGTACTTTTCCTGCTTCATTTATCCCCAAAACCGCAGCCAGCTGTGAATTATCAGGGTTGGTGAATGATTTATCATTGATTATAATGGTTGGAATAACCCGTTTTCCATTATTAATGGCTTCAACTTTAGCTGTTGCATCTTTATCTAAATCGACATCAATAAATGTAAAATCTATATTATTATCATTTAAATAAGCTTTCGCTCTTCTACAATCTGGGCACCAATCTGCTCCGTAAAGAAATATTTCGTTCATGAATTTTTTTATTAATTGTTCAATAAATTTATGTGAAAATGTCTAAAATAATTCCTCAAAATCCTTAGGATAAGGAATCATTTTTATTTTAAGATTTAATTTCTATATTTTTTAATTTATCTGTATGCATTTTACGCAGCTTTGATAATTTAGGCGTAATTACTGCACTACAGTATCCTTGTGATTGATTGTTCTTATAATAATCTTGATGGTATTTTTCTGCTTCAAAAAATTTACCTAGTGGGCTAATTTCTGTAACGATTTTCCTTTCAAAATATAGAGCAATTTCTTTGATAACTACTTCAGCTATTCCTTTTTGTTTAGCGTCATGATAGTAGATTACAGAACGATATTGTGTGCCAGTATCTCCACCTTGACGATTTATAGAAGTTGGATTATGACTTGTCATAAAAATAACCAGTAGGTCTTCATAAGAAATGCTATTTGCATCAAAAGTAACTTGTACTACTTCTGCATGACCTGTCAATCCTGAACAAACTTCTCTATATGTTGGTGTTCCAGGAACATTTCCGCCGGTATATCCTGAAATTACTTTTTCTACACCTCTTATTTCTTGAATAATAGCTTCAATACACCAAAAACATCCTCCACCTATAGTTGCTATTTGTAAGTTTTTAATTGTCATTTATAACCTCCTTTTCTAATTGCATTGATTCTGAATTTATACAATATCGCAATCCGCTTGGTTCTGGTCCATCTGAAAATACATGCCCCAAATGTGCATCGCAAGTATTACACATTACTTCTACTCTAACCATACCAAAAGCATTATCTTTTTCATACTTAATGGCATTTTTTTTGATCGGCTTCGTAAAACTTGGCCAACCTGTTCCTGAGCTAAATTTAATGGTAGAATCAAACAAAGGCGTATTACAACATATACAGTTATATTTTCCTTCATCATAAATACTACACAAGGCTCCGCTATGTGGACGTTCCGTACCTTTTTGCCTAGTTATTCTGAACTGTTCTGGGGTAAGTAATGCTCTCCATTTATCATCAGTTTTTTCAACACGACGATCTGGTTTAGGGTTACCAACAACCGAAAAATTAATAACATCTTTCCAAGTTAACATAAAATTTTGTCCTTTCTTTTGGTTAATACTATTTTACTGGACAAAGGTACTCATGAAGTTATCTCTAAACCATATCTATTACTCCCAAAAAATTGGACTTTTTTCCCTAAAAAGTTATTGATGCTTAAAATTCGTATCCTAAATGTATTCCTGCAAAAGGTCTAACATTTTCTCCTATAAGTGTTCCTATAAGAGGACCTATATGAAATTCACCTAATTTAAAGTTAAATTCTCCTTCAATATATGCAGCAACTTCGGTATCATTATGAGAATTAGGCAATGAAAAGCTTGGCCCAATATTTATCGTCAGAAATGACCAAGGTTTATGACTAACTAGAACTGCTAGTTCATGACCAATCCTATTATCTTCTTCAAAAACAATAGAATATCCTACACCGAAAGCCCATTTATGTGAAGTCCAATAGGTGATATGTAATTCAGTAGCAGGGTCGAAATTTTCTGACTCTGAATTGTATACAAATAAACCAGAAAGTACAATTTCTAACCCAGGATCTTTTTTATGTTCTTCTTCTTTTGAATTTTTATGCTCAATCTCTTGTGCATTTATTTGAATTAAAGGAATAACTAAAAAACCAAATAATATAAATGTAAAAATATTTTTCATTATTATGCAAGATGATGTTGTAAACAAACTAAAGCAGCTTTATATTTAAGACAATTCATTTTCAACAAGTTAATTTATTTTTCTATTCTTACTTATTGTTTCAATATTATTTTCGGTTAATTGTTCTGCCTTCGTTTCTAAAGATTATACTTCTAATTGCTTTTGAATAATTATTCCTAATTTAAAATTTAATTTCTATTGTCATAAAAAAATCTTTTAAATCCTAACCTCGACAACATTTTCTTTTCCATATTCCAGAAAAATTTATGTTGTCCAAAGAGCGTACCGATTACCACCAAGAGAATTTGATATAAAACAAACATTAACAAAATTCTAAATGACCAAAATAGTACTGGATGAATAGTCTCTAAAGAAAGCCCAACAAATTGCAAAAAGGTTTTGCCAATGCCACAGACAGTGATCCGTTAATCGTAAATACTATTAGAATAACTAATAATTGGAAATTAGAATTAATATTCCAGCGTTGTTCTAATTTTTCCATGATTTTGTAAATGGAGTTATAAACGTAAAACATGGAGAATTCGTTAACATTAATTCTCCATGTTTAAAAACTAAAATATTCCTCTTTTTCATCTCAATTTAAGACAACAAATTAACGCTTTGCTGTATTTTCTGGTGTAACATCGACTCCAATACTTTTAGCTGCTCGTAACACTGGATAATGTTGAGTAAACACAAAATCGTCACCAGCACTAGCATTATGACATGCATTACATTGATTTGTTTTAAATGCTTTACCTGTTTCGGCTAAAGTACCTTCTGTAGGGTTTGTAAAGCTATAGTAGGCCCAATTACCTGGTTCATCAGGAAAATGTTCTTTACTCTTTATGGTAGCTTCCAATCCAATAAAATCACCCATAAAATAGCCATTACCACTAACGGCAGCTTTTGTACCTACGCTTACCAATTCTTTTATTAAAATTGTGCCTTCTCTCCATTTTCCTGTTTTTTTGTATTCTTTATAACTTACAGGATCTATATATACATTGTGAAATTCTGGAAAAGCAGCTTTACCGTTATTCAGTTCATTGGGCGTTAAAGGTGTGCCTACATACACCCAACTTCTATAATTTGTTGGACGAATGAGTTCACCATCAGCATTCATCGTAAAATACGATATCTTTTTGTAATCATCTCCTTTTTTTCCATCATTACATGATATTAGTAAAGAAAATACTAGTGCTATGATGCTTAAATTTTTATAATTCATAATATTCTATTTTATTAGTTAATTGTTTTATTGTAAAGGAAAATTTGATCTTACCATATCTTTACCAATGGTATGACAGCTATAGCATCCATTTACACCATTACCTATAGCAGCAATTGCATCTTTATTTTCTGGGCTTGTTACTTCGTACCAAAACCAACCATTACCACCATCTGTTTTTTCTTGGGTTTTTGCCATTACTGCCCATCCTGACAGGGTATTATCTTCATTAAACATCTCTTTCACAATTATTGAGCCCATTGGATGTTCGGCATTTCCTTTTTCCATTGATCCTGTAATTTTATCATTCATATAAACCCTAACTGGCAATCCTAATTTTTGGTGAGGCCCTTGTGATGGATGCATCTTAGTTTCTTGATTTTTAAACTCTTTATATTTTTTTGAAATCAAATAGGTGAATAATTCGTCTTTACCTAAAGGTAGATCTAATTTTAAATTTTCAGGTGTAGGAGCAGTTGCATCCCATTGACTCATTGGAGAACCTGCAGCTCTTGTAGATGAGTCTTCAGGAGTAACACCTTCACCAACTGCCTTTGCAGCACTTAAGACAGGATAATGTTGTGTAAATACAAAATCATCAGCTGCACTTGCTGCATGACAAGCATTACATTGGTTTGTTTCAAATGCTTTTCCAGTAGCTTTTAAATCACCACCTGGATTTGTAAAACTAAAATACGCCCAATTACCTGGTTCGTCTGGAAATCGTTCTTTACTTTTTATAGTTGCTTCTAACCCAATAAACTCACCCATAAAATAACCATTACCGCTCACTGCGATTTTACTACCAACACTTACCAATTCTTTAATTAAAATAGTTTCGTCTCGCCATGTTCCATTTTTTTTCCAATAGTCATAACTAGTTGGATCTACATAAACGTTATGAAATTCTGGAAAAGCAGCTTTTCCATTATTCATATCATTTGGAGTAGTAGGTGTTCCTACATAAACCCAAGTACGATAGTCTTGTGGTCGCTCTAATTCTCCTTTATCATTAAAAGTATAGTAAGAAATTTTTTTATATCCTTGTTTCTCGTTATTACAAGAAAATAGAGCTAGAATAGCTACTAATAAGAATACTCTTTTTAGTTTGAAAAGCATAATGTAATTATTTTAGTTAGTGACTTACAAAATTATTTGATACTTGTTAAAATTCATTGGACTTTTTTCTTTTTAATTTGTTGATTCTACTAGGTTTTTATTTGCTCTAAATTCTTTCGTTGTTAATCCTGTATTCTTTTTAAAAAAACGGTTGAAATAGGCTGGTTCATTAAATCCTATATCATAAGAAATATTTGTAGCAGTATTTGTCGTGTAGGTTAATAGATTTTTAGAGGCTAGTAAAATTCTTTGATTGAGAAAATGCTTAGGGTTTTCTATCTTTAAATCAAAAAATACTTTGGTTAAAAATTTTGGTTGAACTCTTAAAATTTGAGCATATACAAAAACATTATGCTCTATTTTAAAATGCTCATTTAACAAAGACAAATAGTTGTACACTGTTTGATGATCTTTTGAAATTTCTTGTTCAGAAAAAAGTTGTTTGTGTTTTTTAGCAATTGTTTGAGTTATAATTTCTTTAAAAGCTAATTTCAAATTTTTGAAATTAGCTTTATTTTGAAAAGATATTATTTTATCAAGTTGTGACTTAAATGTTAAAAAATCTTCTGCATTAAATGTTAAAAGATTGCAATTCAATAAACTGTCAAATAACAATCCATTTATCAATCGTTCTGTTTCACAATGATCTTTGTCAAAAACCTTACAATCAAAACTAAACTGAGAAACAATGTTTCCTTTTGTTTTACTTATAAATATATCAGAATCATTTAAAAATAATACTTGTGTGTTTTTTACTTTATAAGGTTTAAAATTGACTTCACACTCGCAATTTTTACTAAAAAGAATAATATGATATTGATTTGAGTTCGCTATATGCAATACTTCTTCATCATATCTTCTTAATGAAAATGAGCTTTTATTAATATTTTTAATTTGTATATCTAACACCTCCTGTTTATCCTTTAAGGATTATAACAGCAAAAGTATGATGGGTAAGTTCTCTCTGAAATGCGAATTATTCCTGACTTATTGTAGATTTTTCCTAAATCTAATGTGAGTCTTCTAATTCTTTATATTCTTTAGGTGAATATCCTATATGCTTTTTGAAAAATTTGGAAAAATGACCAACTTCAGAATATCCCAACTCATAGGCGATTTGTTGCGTTTTTTTATCTGAAAACATTAACAATCTTTTAGCTTCTAAAATTATTCTTTCATTGATTACTTGAAGTGGAGATTTGTTATATGATTTACGAAATAAGTTTGACAAGGTTTTGGGTGATTTGTGTAGTAAATTTGCGTAATCAGCAACTTTATGTTTTTCTTTAAAATGCATTTCTACCAAAATATTAAACTTCCTAACCAAGTCTAGCTTTTTGTTTTCTATTTGTGGATTTGGCAAATTTTTTCTAGCTATTCTAGTAGACATTATTAACAACCTCTTCAATAGAACTACCAACATTTCACCTTGTATATGATCTTTATTTTCAAACTCCTCTTCAAAAAACATAAAAAGTAAATTGAAACTTATCTGTTCTTTTTTAGTCAATTCAACAATTGGTGGTATTGACGATCCAAAAAATAAATAGCCATTACAAGAGACTTCACTATCATGATCTCTAATACAATAAAAGTCTCTATTAAAAATATATGAAACTGCTCCTTGAGTATACGATTCAATATTTAATTTATTAAGAGGTGTACAAAATATGATATGATTCTTCTTAATATTTAAATGATATCCGTCAATAGACAAGTCAATATCTTTATCTTTTGCCCAAATGACCTTATAAAAATCACCTTGACCTAATCGTTTATCAAAAGAAGCACAATTGAAATCAGTCAGAAAAAGACTCCCTTGATTTGTAAAGTTGACATATTGAAAATTCATTGAAAATTAAAGTTTTTTAAATGGATATAATTTACTAAAATAGATTGACTTTTCTAAAACAATCTTATTGATCTTAGAAGTTAATTTCTTAACCATTGATCTTTTAATAATCTATTACTAAGTTCCCTGTGATTTAAAAGCTACCGCAAAAGCAATCACAGAGACAATAATCCCAATTAGAAAAACGGTATATGTTAACCGTAATATACTATACTTTTTGTGTAATACTAAACCTAGAAAATACAAATCTTTGGTCATTGAAGCATATAAATAATCTCTGTCTTGCATCATTTCACCCATAGCCCATTGAAATTCATCAAGTTTAACTTTATGAAAATTACCGAAAAACAATAGGTTTACTTTTTTCTGCCTTACATCTTCTTTTGTAAACTCTCCGCTTGTCACATTTGGTCTGGTAGCAATTACAGACAGTGCCATAGAAACCAAACTGAAAACAACAAAAATTATGGTTGGTATTATTAAATAATTATTTGAGGGATTGTCTAATTTTGGAATTAAATTCGACAATGCCATAGATATAATAATGGCATTTACAGATAGTAATATATTTGCCTTAGTATCTGCAATATCACTCAAAGCAATATGATTTCTAAGCGTTACCCTAAACATGGTTTCTATACCCCGTTCTGGTAATTTTGCTTTTTGCTTTTTTAATTTAAACTCTTCTGCTTTTATTTTATTTTTAGTTTGTTCTTGCTTTATTTTTTTTAGTGATTTATATAATTGTGCTAAATTTTTATCTTTAACTACTTGCCAATTTAGTCTAGCATGATTTGTATAATAATTATGTTTTTTTATGAAAAATTCAATATTTTCTTGAATCCATTCTTTATCAGAAACGTTTTTTAATTCTAACAATCGCCATTCTTCGCGAAGTAATTGATTCGTCTCACTAAAAATTTTATGCCCTAAATGCCCACAGTCAGCATCTAACATGATTTTTTCTAATATATTTTTTGGCTCTTCTGTCATCTTAGTAATTAAGATGCATTGCTGAACTTTTAAAATTATTTCAGAAGATATCTTTTCAGCTGTTAAAAAAGTTTTTGCTATTTCAGCACTAAGGCTTTCATGATTATCATTACTCTTAATATACCCTACATCATGAAACCAAGCTGCCAACTCTAAAGCTAGTAAGTCTTCTTGCTCAATATTTTCACTTAAAGCCAATTCTTGAACATAATTAACAACTCTAAGCGTATGACTAAAATTATGATAAATATAGGTGTCTGCCAGATTTTCATTTAACTGTGATACAATGTAACGCTCAGTTTTTTGTAATATATCCATAAATAATTAAGCTTTTATATCTTCTATGAGTTGGTCAATAGTCATGGTAGATCTTTCATTAAAATCTTTATTATAAATAACTTCAACGCGTAATGCTTTTAAGCCAGAAACACCTTGCAAGTCTTCAAGTTCTAATTCCTCTATATAGCCAAGCATCTTTTTAGATTGTAAATATTTTATGTACTTTTTATATTCTTTTGCATCTTTATCTTGAGAGTACACAATCGCTATTTTACCTGGCACGGTCAAACGTTCAGTTGTTCCTTTAATGTGTGCTTTATCAATTCTTTTTTTTATAATCTCATAACGAATATTATAAGCTCCATCTACATCAAACTGTTTTTCATCCATTCTAAATTGAATAGCCATCGGATTGCTATGTACTAAAATTAATGATGCAATTTCTAGTTTTGAATTTAGTTCATCTTTTAATTTATAAGCCAAACTTTCCATCTCACACATAACTTGTAATTGCCAAAGACGAAGATTGTACAAATACAAAGAATTATACTTCCTGTTTTTCACGAGTGATTGTCCTATATACATATTATGCTCTACTCCATCTGTTTTATATCGCTCAAAATAATGAGGAAACATTACTTGAGCTTCTTCTTGTTTTTTATCTAAATAATCAGCTAATTTTTCATTCAATACTGTAACACTTTGTTCATAAGCTTTTCTTTGTTCATAAACTACATGTAAGTCTTCATCTATTTTATTCATATAGCTTTCAACCAAGTTTTCAAGTTCTGAGTTTAATTTTTTTGCATGATTAAAAACTGGATATATTTCGCTTTTTAAAAAGTCAACAATTCCTATTTCGTCACCAGCATTTAATCCTTTTTTCACTTTACTCAAGTATTCCTCAACTCGAAACTTTAATTCTTCATAAATAGGTAACTCTTCTTTTTCACAAGCTTTTTCAAGTACATTAACAGCTAAAGTTAATTGTGTAATTAGATCGTTTTTTATAGCTACATTTCTAGCTAAAGAGGATCCTTTAATATCTGACTGTCCATAAAGCGGGCATACATTTTCAAAAACTATTTTCTCTAATTTAGGTGTCTTTTCACCTTTAAAACTATCGGTGTAATATTTTTCTGCAGCCTTGTAAAAACGCCATTTTACTGTTGGATGTATGGTTGTATAATGCTCCTGAATTGTCGCTTCTAAAACATTTTGATGTTCTTCAGAAAAACGCATCACTGCAGCTTCAAAAACAGGTATAATATCTTTTAATTTACTTTGAGTAACTGAATTTAATTCATACGCTCTTGGTGATGCAATTTCTAATAATGCCAAATCTTCATTTGTAGTTGCTTTTATCGGAATTAATATAATACTTTGTATTCCTTGCTGTATTAAATTCTTATAAAACGGATTTTTACCAGTTGCTTCACCATATTTCTCAACATCAGAAATAGTTATGGGTTGGTGTTTCTTAAAAACATTATTAATAATCCCTTCACAGAAATAATCACTAGTACATAAAACTTCCATTTTATTACTTAAAATTAGGCTATCAGATTTACCTGTACTTGTTTCACATAGTTTTTCGTCAAGGTTGTCAAATATTGAATACCCTAGCTTTAAATCTTTAGTATTATAAAACTCTCTTAAATTTTGCTGTAAATCAGAAATTAAATTATGATCACTTCGCAACAAATTTGCCTTTATAGATGATAATGTTTCATCTGCAGTAACATCAAAAAGATTCATAATACCAAAACCTTTAAAAATATAACTATTTGGAGGAAACTTTTCTTTCCAGACTTCTATATTATCAAAATTATCAAGTAACAATTTATAGTCTTCATCTGTTATTTTAGGTGCATTTTCAGTAGGAATAACTTCTGAAAAATCTCCATTAAAAGCCACTCTATAGTGTTTAGTAATTCCTGATTTTTTGTCTGGTATATCGAAAAAGAAAGGCCTTTTTAAGTCAATAAAATAGCCGTAACAAGAAGCAAGAATCATAACACATGCATGCAAATACAATTCGTTGTCTTCTAAATTTCTAATTTTAAATTTATAATCAGTTACAGCTCCTTTTAAAATATTTTCAAAACGAGTTGAAAACTTAAAAGAAGTAAATAAAAATGGAATAGTAGCTGCTTTAATTTCGTTTAAAAGTAAAGGCTCTGGAAATAAAGGCTCTAGCAATAAATTAATTTCCTTTTTATATTTTTCAAATAAAGAAAAATCATTAAAGCCATTAATTAACTCAGGATGCTTTTTAAATTCTTTTACCATTAGTTTGGCAGAATTATAAAATGGATGATTCTTATCTAAGGCATATTTTTCAAAATAAGAAAACACCTTGTCAAAACTAACATACATTTGTAGTGGAAGCTCTATATTTTCTAAATAATCAGGATCTTGTATAAACATAAAAGTGACTTTAATGTATAAAATTAATCAATTATCTTGTATAAGTCGTAAAAATCATATTTACCTTAACATGTTCTTTTTTTAAAAATTACTAAATAATCTTCTTAGAAATTCTTGAACTTGCAATTATTGCGGCTAGGTATCCTAAAGTTAGGATAGTAAAAAAGACAATTGCAACATTAAAAAAGGTAAATTTTACTGGATATGGTAAAGACTTCGTAATCATAATGAGTCCAAATTTTTGCTGTAAAAGGATAAATGTTATTGAAAGAATTAATCCAATTATCAATCCGAAAAAAGTTAATAAAAATCCTTGATAAATAAATATTTTTTTAATTTCATGAATACTAGCTCCGAGACTAAATAATGTCTTTAGATTCTCTCTTTTATCTAAAATCATCATTACAATGGCTCCAATAACATTAAATAATGCTATAATTAAAATCAAGGTAAAAATCAAATAAGAAACTAAATTTTCTGTATTTAGCATTTTATGAAAAACTGAATTTAATTGTGCTCTTGTTTCAATCTTGTAATTCTCACCTAGGGCTATTTGTAATTTATCTATTACTGTTTTTTGATTAGCCGTTGTAGTCAATTCTAATTCGAGTGCAGTAATTTGATTGGGCTTGTAATTCAATAAACTTTGTGCCAAATCTAAATGTGAAAACACATATTTATTATCAAGCTCTTCTGTCAATCTAAAAACACCAACAGGTTGTAAATTGACCTGATTAAATGCTGTTTTAGGATTACTGATATAACCCTTACCGGGCTTTGGCACATATACTTTTAGTGACTCAATAAAATCATAAGTACCTAAAGATAGTGTTGACGACACACCACCCCCAATAACTACCGTATTAAAAGCTTCTTTGTCTAACCAATCACCCACATAAATCGCTGTATCAATATTATTAACTAATAAATAATTTTCATCTACACCTTTAATACTTGCAATGTGTGATTTCTCTTTATAGTTAAAAAAAGCCCTCTCTTCAACTACTTTTGTATAGTGAGCAACATTTTTATCTTGCAATAAAGTTGCCATTGAATCTGTAAAGAAAAAGGACTTCCCTTGTATAGCACTTATTTTTAAATCAGGATCAGAAACTCTAATAAAATCTAAACTAAATTCTTTTAATCCTGAAAAAACAGACAACACAATAAATAAGGCTATTGCACCTACCACAACTCCTACTGTTGCAATACCTGTAATAATATTAATGGCATTACTACTGCTTTTCGTAAATAAATATCTTTTAGCTATGTATAAAGGGAGTTTCAATTTATTTCTTTCTCCTGTCGGATAAAATTTTAGGATTTTTTATTGGATCTTCTACATCACCTCGCAAAGAAGCATCAATATTCTCAATATAATCTAAAGAATCATCTAAGTAAAATGTTAGTTCTGGCATACGGCGTAACTGATGTTTAGTACGCTTAGCCAATTCATGTCTAATTAATGGTGTATTAGAAACTATTCCGTCAATCAGCTCTTTGCTTTTATCTGTTGGAAAAATACTCAAATACACTTTTGCATCTGACAAATCTGTAGTAACTAGAACTTTAGTTACTGAGATGATTACGCCTTTCATTCCATCCTGTGCAGCATGTTGCAATACATCTACCAAATCTTTTTGTAAAACACTAGCTATTTTTTTCTGTCTATTCGTTTCCATTTGGCAAAAATAAGGTTAAAACCTTTATAAATTGATACATTTTCAAAAGATATTATCTTTGACTGATTCTTAATTAACAAAAAAACAGACAAGTACAAAACGAATAACATCTCGACAAAATATACACAATTAAGTTCTTATTAATTCCTATATTTGATGTCTAACTTATATAAATTTATGATCCCCACACTAATTATTGTAGCAATAATATTACTTCCGTTGTTCTACGGTATAAGTATTTACAACGGCTTAGTACGCAAAAAATACTTAATGCAAGAAGGGTGGAGTAGTATTGACGTTTTTCTCAAGAAAAGAAATGATTTACTTCCTAACTTAATGGAAACAGTTAAAGGTTATGCTACTCATGAAAAAGAGTTATTTGAAAATGTTACTAAAGCTAGAAATTTGGTTCGAAATGCAAATTCAATATCAGAATATAGCGAAGCAGATAATGCTTTAAAAAATTCAATGATGAATCTTTTTGCAATATCAGAAAATTATCCTGAGCTGAAAGCAAATCAAAATTTTATTAACCTACAAAATGAACTATCTTCACTTGAAGATGAAATAGAAATGGCTCGTAGATATTACAATGGTGTTGTTAGAGATAATAATACTTATATAGAAACATTTCCTTCAAATATTATTGCAAATATGTTTAATTTCAAAGAAGGTACTTTTTTTGAAATTAAAGATTCTTCAGAAAGAGAAACCACAAAAATATCTTTTTAATTGCTCTGTTTAAATGACAAATATATATGCTTCTTTTGATGTATTCCCTAGCTCAAAGGGATCATCAACACATATAAAGGAGATGATTTCAGAATTGTCAAATCACGGAGAGCAATTAAAACTATTTTGCCTTAGGGGAGATGACAAGCTTCCTACCATACAACANCATGAAAACATTACTATTAAACGTTATTACTCTAAGGAAAAACTAAATTATCTTGAGAAGGCTAAACTATTTTCAGAAGAAATATTTCTAGAAGTTGAAAAATTTAAAGACCAAGAAGGAATAGCTCATTTTAGAGATATTTGGAGTGGTATGGGAATCTTAGCTCAAAAGCAACTTAAATCTGTTTTTGAAGTTAACGCACTTACTTCTATAGAGCTACCATATCGGTATTCTCACTTAACTGAAGAATTTATTCTTAAACTTAAAGCATTAGAACAAAAATGCCTTACAAATACTGATGTTATAGTAACACCCTCTTACACTACCAAAGAATTTTTAATTTCTAATTATAATATTAAACCTAGTAAAATAGAAGTAATTCAAAATGGTGCTCATGTTCCAGATTCCTTTGAAAAACCTAAAGATGCTCCTGATAATTATATCATCTATTTTGGAGCTTTACAACCTTGGCAAGGTATAGACACACTCATAAAAGCTATGGCTTTTTTAATAGATTTTACCGATTTAAAACTACTTATTTGTTCTTCTGTAAAAGACAAAGCCAACAAACCCTTACGTAAGCTTATTGAAAAACTTGAACTTAACGATCGTATTATTTTTAAATCAAAACTAAAAAGAGAACATCTTTATAATTATATTCATTATGCTAAATTATCTATTGCTCCTTTAAAAGCTTGTGACCGGAATATTATTCAAGGTGCTAGCCCGTTAAAAATATTAGAATCAATGGCTTGTCAGACAGCTATTATAGCTTCAGATTTACCAATTGTAAGAGAACTCGTTTCTTCTGAAGAGGCTCTTCTATTTGAACCCAACAGAGAATTAGATTTAGCACGATGTATTCGTTATCTTTTAGATTCACCTGAAGAACGTGAGCTACTTATTTCAAAGGCATTTGAAAAACTTAAAAATAATTTCACATGGACATTACAATTGAAAAAATTAAGAAAAGTGTATCATACATTAAAAACTAAATAATGAATAAACAAGGGCAGATTTTGACCAAAGAACAATTTGGAGGTGCACCAATTGAAAGAGCTCATTTACTTAGAGGTTTTAAATCTAAAAAAACACCCATTAAATGGATACGTTTTTTTAGAGCATGTGTACTTCAAAGAGAACATGCAAACAGCAAGAGGAATGCCTTTATAAAAAAAGCTTGGTTATCACTTATTGGTTTGGGCATTATTTTGGCTATAGTTATTAACCTCTTTGGTTTGAACGGTGCTTTCGGTGCTTTATCAATCATATTAACTCTAATTGTTGCAATAATAGTTAACTTCACTACTAATAAAAAATTTAAAAAAAACTACACGGATGGTTATGATTTTTTTTCTGATTATTTTTCAGCTTTTTTTACATTAATTGAAGAAGATTTACAACCTCAAACTAGAATTTTTCTAGAAGCTAATGTAAATAATACTGTTGAAGAATCTAATCTAATTAAAAAAGAAGAGTATAAAAGTTCTCGTAAAGGATTTCTCTCTGGAGAAAGTCAATTTTATCAAAAAGAGATAAGCAAAGGATCGTGTTATTTTAATGACGGCTCTATTATTTCTTTTAATTTTACAGAACGTATTCGCGAACGAATTATTAAAAAAAGAGGAAGAGTAAGCGGTAAAAGGAAAACAAAACTTAAATATAAATCCGTGTATCCTTTTACTATAAAAATGAAAATACCAAAAATTAAATATACACTAAAACCTCAAGCCTCTAAAAGTGATATCAAAATAGCTGAAGATAATGACTATTTTATTATTAAAGCAATTAGAAAATTTGATGTGAAAAAGGAAAATCCTAAAAACTACAACCCTGAAGAAGAAAGCTCTATTTCTTCATTTTCAGTAGACTATTTTTCTCTTGAAGTTATCAATCTAATAAACGCTAGTTATAGCTGTGTTATCCCTAAATCATAATATTAATGGAACAAACTAACCTTTGCAAAGAAACAATTGGTCTTTTTATATTAAGAGTATGTAACCTTACTGGAACCAACACATGCGAAAATTGCAATAAACCTATTTGCACTACCCATACATTCAAACAAAAAGGAATAACAAGTTTATGTTTAACTTGTTTTACAGATCAAGACACGCGATTAACTAAAGAGATTGAATTGTATTCTAAAGACCGGTATATATGGCGTAGAAAAATGATTGAACGATTCCATAAAGAATATGAATATATGGTTTTCTTAGCAGAAGATTATGGCTCTTTATTTGACATTACTCATCACGATTCTTATGATGATTTTGACGATAACACTTCATATTTTGACAGCTAAAAAATGAGCCTCCTATTCATTACACAAAATTATTATCCTAATAAAGGCGGAATGGCAGAGTCTTGTGATAGACTCGTTCGTAATTTTAGAAAAAAAAATATCCCCGTCCATGTCATTCATTTTACAAACAGAAAACCGAAATTTCTTATTGAATCTCAAATCAATGGTAGTTATTCTGCAGTTCCAATCCATAATTCAGATGAATATACACTTAACTTGGCTGTCAGATATATACAGCAATTGAACTTTTTAAAGAATATAAAATATATTGTAGCATTTGGAGGATACTTACCAATACTAATGAGCCCAATCTTAGCTAAATGGGTAGATAAAAAATTAGTTACACTTATTAGAGGTAATGATTTTGACGAAGCCATTTTTTCTAAAAGAAGAGAAGCCCTGTTCTATGCTCTAAAAAATTCAACATATATTTTCACAGTAACTAGAGACAAAAAAGAAAAAATAATAAGTTTACTTAATCACAAAAATACATATTACACACATAATGGTATTGATAGCTCTTTATGGAAAACGACAAAAAGTCAATGGTTACAAATAGACCAATTAAAAGAATTATCACATGGAAAGAAAAGAATTGTTATAATTGGACAATTAAAAGCCAAAAAGGGAATTTTAGAATTTTCTGAAACATTTTCAAAATTTAATAAAAAAAATGAATATGAAGTTTGGATGATTGGAGATGTTGACCCTTTAATGAAAATAGATATTGAAAAGCTTGAGATTAATGTGCGATTTTTTCCGTTTGTGAATAAACATAAACTAATTCCCTTTTATTATGCCGCTGACATTGTACTTATTCCTTCATTTTATGACGGAATGCCCAATACATTGCTCGAAGCTGCTGCTACAAAAAACTTAGTAATTGCCTCTAATGTAGATGGAATAAAAGATGTTATTGAAAATAAAAAAGATGGTTTTCTATTTAACCCTCTAAAACCTTCAAGCCTGCTTGAAGTACTTATTAAGGTTCATAAACTAAATAAAAAAGAAAAAGAGGACGTAGCTCTTCAATTGCATAAAAAAATTTTAGAAAATTTCACAGAAGAAAAAGAGATCATTAACTATTTAAACATATTACAACCATGAAATACTTACACTTAATACCACTTATAACTATTCTATTTATTAGTAGTTGTAAAAATAATACCGAAACAAACACTTCTAAAGACTCCGTTACCAAAACCGTTACTACTACATCAACAATAGAAGAGGCTAATATTACCATTTCAAACGCAAATGATGTCAACATTGGAGGCTTTAATCTAGATCCTTTAGAGATCTATGCTAACGAAAAAAAGTATGTACTTAAAAACAAACCAAATAAACACAAATTCTACACTAACGGAACTATGTTTTATGAGGTTAAATTTAAAGAAAGTAGTTTTAAATTAAGAGATCAAAATTCAAATTTATTATGGAAAATAAAAATCTATCCTGACAAGATTAAAATTTCTGATAATGAAGAAAATGAAAATGCTTACGTCATTAAAAATTATCCAGAAAAGGTAAAAATAAAAAGAAATGATACTGAAATAATTCAAGTAAGATTAGATAAAAACTCTTTATATGTAAATGAAAAAATAGTATACAAGACCTCTAAAAATATAGATAGTTATGCCTTAGCAGTTTTGGCCATTGATGCCATTCCTGAAGATCAAAGAATTTTTATTTTAGCTGAATTATTGAAACAGTTTTAATGAAACTATTTTATGTATATGGATCTGGTTTTGGACATTTAAATCGTGTTATTAGTTATATTGATAATAAAAAGTATGTAAATTCTGAATGTATAATTTTAACGAATTCCAAACACATCAATCTTCTACCTAAAGAAATTGTTTTAATACATTGTGACGATTCTTTCTTTAAAAATCATGCTGAATTTTATATTGAATTAATAAATCTAATAAAGGTATATCAAATTAATGAGTTTATTGTAGATGTTTTTCCATGTGGGTTTTACGGAGAACTACGCAGACTACAATCTGTAAAAATAAAAAAAACATTACTTACTAGAATTTTAAATCAATCCTATTTCAATCAATACTGTTCATTATATTTTGATGAATTGATTGTTTTTGAAAATGGAGTTGAGTTACATAATTATCAATTTAAAAAACAAACCAACATAACTTTTAATTTAAAAACAAGATATGAGAGGAATGAATTAAAGCTAAAAAAACCTTTCTTTTACATTATTCACTCTGAACCGATTGAAGAAGTTGTGCAACTCTATAAATTAGCAAATCTCCACAAAAAAAACAATGAACATATTTATATTCAAACTCTTATAAAAACAGACATTATTGAGAATATAGAAAATGTCACTTTAATTATTTCTAAAAAACCAATCCTTTCTTTACTTGAAGAGTCTCAAAAAATATTTACAGCTTGTGGTTTTAATATTATGATGGAGACTTATAAATATCGAAAAAAACAGTATTTTCTACCATTTAAAAGAAGATATGACGACCAATTTAAACGAAAAAGTATCCAAGAATTTTAAACTACATTTATCACGAATTAATAAAGTATCTCAATGAAAAAAATAGAACATATTGGTATTGCCGTTAAAAATCTAGAAACCTCAAACCTTCTTTTTGCAAAACTATTAGGTAACAAGCATTACAAAATTGAAGAAGTTGCATCTGAAGGCGTAAAAACATCTTTTTTCAAAACTGGCTCTAATAAAATTGAACTATTAGAAGCAACAAACCCTGAGAGCCCAATTGCAAAATTTATTGAGAAGAAAGGAGAAGGTGTACATCATATAGCCTTTGCTGTTGATGATATTCTTGCAGAAGTGAAACGTTTAGAAAAAGAAGGGTTTAATATTTTGAATGCCACACCAAAAAAAGGAGCTGATAATAAATTGGTTGTTTTCTTACATCCTAAAAGCACTAATGGCATTTTGATTGAATTATGTCAAAAGATTGGTAATACAATAGAATAAAGAGAATAGTTAAAAGGCTTAAAAATCAATGTGAAGTTTGTATATTGCAGCGTTTTTAATTTAATCTTAAATTTAAACCTTTAGATGAGTACAGCTTTTGAAAAATATCAAAAAAGACGTTTAATATCTTCTTACATTTCTGTAATATTAAGTATTGCTTTCGTGCTTTTTTTATTGGGATTGTTTGGATTATTAGTGTTAAATACCAAAAAAATGTCTGATTATTTTAAGGAAAAAGCTTCCATAACTATATTTTTAAAGGATAGTGCAGACAAACATACAGTGAAAAATTTACAAACACTTTTAAAAAGTGAAGCCTACACAAAATCTATTACTTATATCTCAAAAGAAGAAGCTGCAAAAGTAGCTATAAAAGATAACGGAGAAGATTTTATGGAATTTTTGGGTTATAATCCTTTAAAAAACGCTATTGATCTTTATGTAAAAGCCGATTTTGTTTCTCCTGAAAAAATGAGTGAAATTGAAAAAAAATTAATTGAAAATAATGCTGTACATGAAGTTTCTTATGACAAATCTCTTATTAATTTATTAACCAAAAATATAAAAAGAATTAGCATTTGGGTATTAATATTTAGCAGTATTTTTGCTTTAATCGCTATGTTATTAATTAATAATTCTATACGATTGTCAGTATATTCTAAACGTTTTACCATCAAAACCATGCAATTGGTTGGTGCAACAAAACGCTTTATTAGAAAACCTTTTGTTTGGAGCAGTATAAAATTAGGTGCCGTAGGGGCTTTAGTTGCTTTAGTTGCTTTAACCATTGCAGTATATTATTTAAATAGCAACTTCCCTGAATTTGGTTTCTTAGAAAATACAGAATTATTAGGTCTTTTATTTGGTAGCATTTTTTTGTTAGGTATTCTTATTACTTGGTTAAGTGCCTTTTTTGCTACACAACGTTTTTTAAATTTAAGAACTGATCAACTCTATTATTAGACAAAAATTAATTTTACCTATGAATAAACAAAAAAAAACTAATACATCTACTAACAAAGTAGAAAAACACAATAATGAATTCTTGTTCGAAAAACGCAACTATTTAATTATGCTTGTGGGGTTGATTGTTATTGCCATTGGCTTTATTTTAATGTCTGGTGGTGGTAGTGATGATCCAACTGTTTTTAATGAAGAAATTTATAATTTTAGAAGAATTCGTTTAGCTCCAACGCTAGTTCTTATTGGTTTGGCTATTGAAATTTACGCTATATTTGCCAATCCTAAAAAATAGNAATGANTTATTTAGAAGCTATTATTTTAGGATTAATTCAAGGATTAACCGAATTTTTACCAGTATCATCAAGTGGTCATTTAGAANTAGTTAAAGCCATATTTGGAAGCAATTCACTACCTGAAGAAAGNCTCACATTTACTGTAATTTTACATTTCGCAACAGCTTTAAGTACACTTTTGGTATTTAGAAAAGAAGTATTAGAAATTATTAAAGGGGTCTTTCAGTTTAAATGGAATGATGAAATGATTTTTTCAATTAAAATAATAATCTCTATGCTACCTGCAGTAATTATAGGTCTTTTATTTGAAAAGCAATTGGAAGCATTTTTTGGAGGTAGAATTTTGCTAGTTGGCTTTATGTTATTGGTAACTGCCATTTTATTACTATTGGCTGATAGAGCCAAAAACACATCAAAAAATGTTACTTATAGTAACGCATTAATTATTGGTGTATCTCAGGCCATAGCCATGTTACCTGGTATTTCCCGTTCTGGGGCAACCATTTCAACATCTGTATTGCTAGGCGTTGATCGTACCAAAGCTGCCCGTTTTTCATTTTTAATGGTGGTCCCTTTAATTTTTGGTAAAGTGGCGAAAGATATAATGGGTGGAGATATTGCATTTGAGAGTGCTCAAATAGGAGTAATGGGTGTAGGTTTTGTAGCTGCTTTTATTTCAGGTTTGTTTGCTTGTAATTGGATGATTGCTTTAGTTAAAAATAGTAAATTATCTTATTTTGCCATCTATTGTACTATTATAGGATTAACTGCTATAATATATGCCTTATTCTTCAACTAAATGACTGCTGACGATTTTAAAAACGGACAAGTATTACTCATTGACAAACCTTTAACTTGGACTTCTTTTCAAGTCGTAAATAAACTTCGTTGGAAGATTAGAAAAACCTTTGACATCAAAAAGATAAAGGTTGGGCACGCTGGCACACTTGACCCTTTAGCTACAGGCTTACTAATTATCTGTACAGGAAAATTTACAAAAAGGATAAATACATTTCAAGACCAAGAAAAAGAATACACAGGTACATTCACATTGGGTGCAACCACACCCTCATATGACTTAGAAACTGACATTGACAAAACCTATCCTATAAATCATTTAACTGAAGAACTCATCAAAAAAACTACCTTACAATTTGTTGGTAAAATTGATCAAAAGCCTCCTATTTTTTCAGCTATAAAAAAAGATGGAAAGCGTTTGTATGAATTGGCAAGAGCTGGTGAAACAACAGAAATAAAAAGACGTAAAGTCACTATTTCTTCATTTGAAATTACCAAAATAACCCTTCCAAATATTGAATTCAGAGTGGTTTGTAGTAAGGGCACTTACATTCGCTCATTGGCTTATGACTTTGGATTAGCTTTAAATTCTGGAGCTCATTTATCCGCCTTAAGGCGTACAAAAATTGGAGATTTTAATGTTGAAAATGCTCAAACCATTGAAACTTTTTTAAATACTTTGAATGATGTTAATTAGTTGTAAAAGACTATTTCTGGAGATTTTCAAGCATAACAACTGTCATTCTCTCTAAACTAAAAGTGTGTTGCCAATTCCAATCTTTTCTAGCTTGGCTATCATCAATATTTTCTGGCCAACTTTCTGCAATTTGTTGTCTAAAATCAGGAGAATAACTCATTTTTAAATTAGGAATATGTTCCTGAATTGATTTTGCAATTTCACTTGGTGTGAAATTAATAGCAGCAATATTATAAGAAGTAAAAGTATTTGTCAAATCAGCACTCATTAGAGTTACAGTAGCAGCAATAGCATCATCCATATACATCATAGGCAATCTCGTGTTCTCTGATAAAAAACACTCATAATTCCCCTCTGATAAGGCTTTATGGTAAATTTCAACAGCGTAATCAGTTGTACCGCCTCCTGGTTTTGTTTTCCAACTAATAATACCAGGGTAACGTACACTTCTCACATCTACATTGTATTTTTCTTTATAATATGCACACCAACGCTCACCAGCTAATTTACTAATACCATAAACAGTAGTTGGTTCCGTTATGGTTTTTTGAGGTGTATTTTCATGAGGCGTAGAATTCCCAAAAACGGCAATAGAACTTGGCCAAAAAACTTTTTTAATAATACCATCTTTAGCTAATTCTAATACATGTAGTAATGAATTCATATTTAAATCCCATGCCTTATGAGGATAATTTTCAGCAGTAACTGACAACATCGCTGCCATAAGATAAACTTCAGAAATATGATATTTTTCTATAATATTTAAAATGTCATTTTTATCAGTAGCATCTAACAACTCAAATGTACCACTTTGCATTAATTCTATATTACCTTCTCTTATATCAGAAGCTATAACAGAAGAGTTTCCATAAATTTGACGTAAGCGTAATGTTAGCTCAGTTCCTATTTGACCCGAAGATCCAACAATAAGTTTGATGTTATTCACATTAAATAATTATAAAATTGAAGCAAATTTAAACAAAAATTTAATCTAGATTTAATTAAAGTTAAACATTTAACAAGCTAATTTTGTACTTTTGCTTTTCACATATTATGACCCCATGTTAAATAGAACTATTTATTTTTTATTACTACTTCTTTTAGTTGTGTTTTCTTGCAAAAAAGAAAGTATTGATTCTAATAAAGATACAATTGTAATAGACTCTATTAAAACAGGAGATAAAACTAAAATTAGAGCAATCGGAGAAACTTTACTACCAGAAGCAAAAGTAAAGATTGAAAATTGGTCCGAATATCAACAACTTGACCAACTACTAGAAAAGTTTTATAGCATTTCACCTAATCAAGCATTAAATTTATCTAAAGAACTTGTATCTACAACAAAACAATTGAAAGATTCTATAAAAATTGAAAGATTTAAACAACCTGACATTGGTATTAGAATTAATGTACTTCACAATACTGCTTTACGATTAGCTGATATGGCAACAATACCCACTATAAAACCTACAGAAGTACAAAATGAAACTCAAAATATTTTAGATGCTTTTTCAGCTTTAAATTCCAAAATAAACAACCTAAGTAAACAAGAAAAAATAGAACTCGAATTAAAGGGTTTTGAAACTAAGTAGTTAAGCTCTAATTTTAACAAAAAAATGTAATTTTTTCTTATTTTGCACGTCAAAACCCAAATAACACCTCAACATGTATAAAAAATTACTCCTAGTTTCATTATTATTCTGTTTTTCTTCGAACTTAATACTTGCTCAAAAATTACCATTATCTGTTAATGATGACAGTAATATTCAAAAAAACAAAGGTAATAAAACGTCGTTTGAAACTCTAGTCAATCAATACGAAAACCATTTCTCTAACCAAGATGTCGACAAAAAAGGAAGTGGCTACAAACCATTTAAAAGATGGGAATATCATTGGAGTCACTACCTACAAGAAGACGGAACTATTGCACCTCCAAAATATTTATGGGAAGCATGGGAGCAAAAACAAAAAATGGAAGCCAAAGCAATAGCTGCAACAAGTAACTGGACAACAAAGGGTCCTTTTTCACAATCTAGTAATAGCGGTCAAGGAAGAATAAATACTGTTGTTGTTGACCCAAACTCACCAACAACAATTTATGCAGGTGCTCCATCAGGTGGTTTATGGAAGTCTACTGATAATGGCATAAATTGGACAGCCTTAACCGATAATTTGCCTCAAATTGGTGTATCAGGAATAGCAGTTGATCCTAACGATTCTAATATAATTTACATCTCCACTGGTGATGATGATGCTGGTGATTCTTACTCTGTAGGTGTATTAAAATCAACTGATGGCGGTGCTACTTGGAATCAAACTGGAAGCTTAGGTTCTATAATTGGAGATAATTTTTACCCTACGAGTAATGAAATTATTATTGACCCCTCTAATTCAAATAGAGTTTGGGTTGCTACAGGAAAGGGGCTATTCCTCTCAATCAACTCCGGAGATTCTTGGTCAAAAAAACAAGGAGGAGACATTAAAGATTTTAAATTAAAGCCTGGCAACCCAAATATTATTTATGCTGTAACTAGTAATAAGTTTCTTATTTCTACTAACGGAGGCGATTTATTTACTGCTACATCTACTGGGTTACCAAATTCAAGTTCGGTTGGTAGATTAAGAGTAGAAGTAACTCCTGCTGCATCTAATAACGTATATATATTAGCAGCGAAACCAAGTAGTCAAAACTGGGCTTTTGAAGGTGTTTATAAATCTACCAATAGTGGTGATAGTTTTAGTAAAACCAACCAAACTAGTGATATTTTTGGAACAACTCAAGCTTGGTATGACTTGGCCTTTAGTGTCTCTAATACAGATGAAAATACTATGTTCGTAGGCGTATTAGATATCTGGAAATCAACTAATGGAGGTGATAACTTTACTAAAATTAATGATTGGAGAACCGCTAATTCTAGATATACACATGCAGATATTCATTTTATGAGATATTATAATGGGATTTTATATGCTGGTACTGATGGTGGTGTTTACAAATCTACTAATAATGGAGGTTCATTTACTGATTTAACCAAAAACATGTCTATAAGTCAATTTTACAAAGTATCAGTAGCCAAGAAAAATTCAAATAAATTAGCAGGTGGCTTACAAGATAACGGTGGATTCTCATACGCCAACAACACTTGGCATAATTACCATGGTGGTGACGGTATGGATGCTGCCTCAGATCCAAATAATGAGAATACTTTTTATGGTTTTATGCAACATGGAGAATTTTTATTTAGAACATTAAATGGAGGTATAAATGGAACAGTAGTTACACGTGCTCCTGGTCTAGAGACTGGCCCAGGTGATAATGGAGGAAACTGGGTTACACCTTTAGTAATGAATAAAGGAAGTGAATTGTATGCTGGTTATAGTCAACTCTACAAGTTAGAAAATGACAGCTGGACTAAAGTTTCTAATCATAATTTTGGAGGTGATTTTGAAGCAATAGAAATTGACCCTAGCAACGCAAATAATATATACATCTCACGAAATCTTAACTTTTATATCAGCAATGACAAAGGGGTTACATTTAGTAAACGTACTTCAAATCAAACTGGTATTTCTGGCACTAGTATTAGTTCAATAGAAGTTCATAATTCTAACAGTACTGTTATTTGGTTAACAACATCTGGATCGAGCCCTCAATTTCCAAGTAGTGGTCATACAGGTGGTGGCGTTTTTAAATCAACAGATGGAGGCTTAACATTTACTAATATTAGTAGTGGTTTACCTAACGAATCTAAATTTGTTGTGAGACATCATCCTTTTAGTCCAAACAATTCAATTTATGTTGGAACAGCTTTAGGGGTATATCATAGAAATGATGATACCAATACTTGGGAAGTTTTTTCAACCAATTTACCTAATGTAGCAGTAACCGATATAGAAATCAACCCTTTTGATAATAAAATAACTGCAGCTACTTACGGCAGAAGTGTCTGGCAATCTCCTATTCCTTCAGTAAATTTTCCTGCAATTGATATTGACCTGTTAAGTATAAACTCCTCTCAATCAAGTCTAATTTCATGTGCTGGAGATGTCAATCCTAAATTAACTGTTTTTAATAATGGAAAAAATACAGTATCCTCATTTACCGTTAACTATACTATTGATGGAGGAGCAAATAAGTCTTATAACTGGACAGGTTCAATTGCTAAAAATACAAGTAAAATTATAGATTTACCTACCATCTCTTCTTTGTTAGAAGGAAATCATTCAATTAATGCTGAAATAGTGTTAGCCAATGATGAAAATATATTCAACAATACCACAAAGAATAATTTTAAGTTAGCCATTAATCAAACTGGAGTTACGCAGATTACACATACTTTTAATGATGCTGTACAAGACAAATGGATTGTTTCAGACAATAACCTTTGGAAGATAGGTAAACCAATTACTACTAAACTGAATAATGTTGTTACTTCTGGCTACGTAACCAACCCAACTGGGAATTACCCTGATCAAACTATTAGTTATTTAACCTCACCTTGTTATCAATTATCAAATTTACAAAACCCTATTTTAAAATTTAAAATGGCTTTTGATTTAGAAGAAAATTGGGATGTGGTATATGTACAATACTCAAAAGATCAAGGTGCTAATTGGCACATATTGGGCTCAGCAAATGATCCAAATTGGTATAATAGTAATAGGACAAATGCATCTTCAGGTACAGATGACGATTGTCAAAATTGCCCTGGTGCTCAATGGACAGGCACTAATGCTACCCTAAAAGAATATAGTTACAAATTATCAGCCTTAAACGGAGAACCTAATGTCATGTTCAGATTTAAATTTATATCTGATCCTGCTGAAAACAATGAAGGAGTTGTAATTGATGACTTTGTAATTGATGGCACATTAGGAATTAATGATTTTGAAGATGGTGAATTTTTAATTTACCCTAATCCTTCATCTGATATATTTAATATTAAACGTTTAAATACTGTTGGTGAAAATATGATGGTAAATGTATTTGATGTTACTGGAAAATTGATTAAAAAACATAAGAATATTACAGATGCTAACTATCAATTAAATATGAATGGTGTCGCAAAAGGCATCTATTTTCTTAAAATTCAAATTGACAATAAACAATTGGTTAAAAAGTTGATTTTAAATTAACTTCATACATTTTATAAAAGTTAAAAGCTACCAATCCAAAAAAAATAGGATTGGTAGTTTTTTTTATTTTCTAGGCATAAGTTCATTTATTTTTTGATAAACCAAATCCGATTCCCAACCTCTATACAACAAAAAGTCAGCTAATTTTTTGCTTTTTTTATAAGGATTTGATTCTTTAATTGCATCAAATTTTTTTTGAGCTAATTGATTAAATGTTTTATAGTATTCAACCTCATCAATTTCTGTTAAGGCAGATTTTATATTGTAGGCAGAAATATTTCTAAATTTAAGTTCTCTAACAATACGTGTTTTTCCCCATTTTTTGATATTAAATTTACCTCTTGCAAAAGCTTTTGCAAAACGTTCTTCGTTTAGAAAATTATGCTTTAGCAAATGTAGGATGATCTCTTCTTTTGCTATAGTTATCATATTCATTTCGAATAATTTATTCTCAACTTCTTTATGACAACGTTCTTGATAAGCACAGTAACTCTCCATTCGTTTTCTGGCTTCATCAACAGTATATGTTTTGGTCTTATTCATTTTCAACAAATATAAATGTTTCGTTGTTAAAAATTAAGCAAAAAAAAACCTACAATTTAAAATTGTAGGTTTTGTGATATACGATTACCTTATTCGATTTCTTTATCATTTCCGTCAAAGAAATGATATTCAAGATATTGGTAAGCATCTCTTGGTATAACTTTAATCCACTTTTTGTATTTTAAAAACCATTTTTGTTGAATTGAGGGCATCCCCTTTTTAAGGTAAGATCCTACAAAAGAATGTACATGTAGTGTCATTCCATTTTTTGATTTATCTATAATTCTTTCTAAATGATTTTCAATTTTATCTACCAAAATTATTGGTGCTTCTACTTCACCATTTATATTTGGATTTTTTTCTTTAGTTTTAATAACCATTTCTGGTCTTACGCGTTGTCTAGTAATTTGAACCAAACCAAATTTACTTGGTGGTAAAATTTTATGTTTTGTTCTATTAGACTTCATTGCATCTTTTAAATGATTATACAATTTTTGTCTATGACTTGCCGTATGCATGTCAATAAAATCAACAACAATAATTCCACCCATATCACGTAATTGCAATTGACGTGCAATTTCTGTGGCTGCTATTAAATTAACTTCTAATGCAGTATCAGCTTGTGAATTTGCTTTGTTTGAACGATTACCACTATTCACATCAATTACGTGTAATGCTTCTGTGTGTTCAATTACTAAATAAGCTCCTTTTGGCATAGATACTGTACGACCAAATGCAGTTTTTATCTGCTTTTCAATACCATATTTTTCAAAAATTGGCAATTTTGATTTATACAATTTAACCATAGAAACTTTTTTAGGTGCAATACGTTCTACATATTCTTTAAGTTCATCTAGTAATTTCTCATCATCAGTAACTATACTGGTGAATGAGTCATCTAAAATATCTCTTAAAATAGAAGAAGCTCTATTCAATTCAGACAATACTTTTGCTGGTGCTTGTGCTCTTGGCAATTGTTTGCTTAAATTCACCCAACGCTGTAAAGAATTTTGCAAATCTCTATCTAATTCGGCAACTTTAATACCTTCGGCTACAGTTCTTAAAATAACACCAAAACCTTTTGGTTTAATACTTTTCACAAGTCGTTTTAATCTCTCTTTTTCAGCTCTATTCGATATCTTTTGAGATACCGAAATTCTATCAGAAAAAGGCACTAACACTAAATATCTACCTGCAATAGAAAGCTCTGAACTAATTCGAGGCCCTTTTGTAGATATTGGTTCTTTTACAACTTGTACTAATAAATTTTGTCCAGATTTAATAACCTGGTCTATAGCTCCATTTTTATTTATGTCTTTTTCAAAATGGAAATTTTTTAAAGTGAATTCTTTTAGTTTACCTGTGCTTATTAACTTAGTGTATTTTGTTAAAGATAACAATTTTGGTCCTAAATCGTGGTAATGTAAAAAGGCGTCTTTTTCACTACCTACATTTACAAATGCCGCATTTAAACCTGATAAGGTTTTTTTAATTTTAGCTAAAAATATATCGCCAACATTAAAATTATTATCATTTGATTCTTTATGTAACTCACTAAGCCTACCATCTTTTAATAAGGCAAAATCTATATCAGAGGAATTTGATCTAATAATTAAGTCTGTTCTCACTCTGTATAAGTTTTATATCTACATTATATAATGCAGATTGATTAAAAAATTTGTTTACAGGCTATGTAAACCCGACGAAATTTGCTTTTACAAATTTCTATTTCAAAGAACAATTTCTTGTTTCAAAAGAAGAAATAGTATATACTATTTCTTCTTTTTATGTCTATTTTGTCTACTTCGTTTTTTACGCTTATGAGTAGATATTTTACTGCGTTTTCTTTTCTTACCACTTGGCATAATTTATATCTATTTTATTTATGAATAATTTATTTTACAGCAACGTTCTTTTTAACACCTTCAACAAAAACTTTTGCTGGTTTGAATGCTGGTATATTATGTGCTGGTATTTTAATTGTTGTATTTTTTGAGATATTTCTTCCTGTTTTTTCAGCTCTCTTTTTAATTATAAAACTTCCAAAACCTCTTAAATATACATTCTCATCACTTTCTAATGAGCCTTTTACTTCTTTCATAAAGTCTTCTACAACTCTCAATACATCAGCCTTTTCTATTCCTGATTTTTCTGAAATAGTTGCTACAATCTCTGCTTTTGTCATTCTTATTTAATTTATTATTATTATCTATGTAATTTAGGCTGGCAAATATAAAACAATTAATCAATTTAACCAGCTAATTCATTAAAATTTAACGAGATAAAAGCTGTATCATTGCACCCACAATTAAAATCATGCATTTTTCTAAACAATTAATTTACTGGTATTTACAAAATAAACGCGATTTACCTTGGCGAAAAACTACAAATCCTTATTACATATGGTTGTCAGAAATTATACTACAGCAAACCAGAGTAAATCAAGGTTTAGCCTATTATAAAAAATTTATTAAAACTTATCCTACAATTTACGATTTAGCCAAAGCCAATGAAGATGAAGTCCTTAAATTATGGCAGGGATTGGGGTATTATTCAAGAGCTAGAAACCTTCATTTTTCAGCAAAATATATTGTAAATCAACTCCATGGAAAATTTCCAAATACCTACAAAAATCTATTACAATTAAAAGGTGTTGGCGACTATACAGCATCAGCAATTGCATCCATTTGTTTTGACGAACCAACTGCTGTTGTTGACGGAAATGTTTATCGTGTATTGTCTCGTTATTTTGGGATAAAAACATCTATCAATAGCACAAAAGGAATTAAAGAATTTAAACAATTGGCTCAAGAATTAATTGACATCAAAAAACCCGCCACTTTCAATCAGGCTATAATGGAGTTTGGAGCCATACAGTGCAAACCTAAAAATCCTGATTGTGATAATTGCCCTTTAAACACAAGCTGTGTGGCTTTGCAAAAAAAACTAGTAAAAACTCTTCCTGTAAAGGATAAAAAAATAACTATAAAAAAAAGATATTTTAATTATTTGGTCATTATAAATTCTAAAAATAGAATTGCATTAACACAACGCAAACATAACGATATTTGGAAAGGTCTGTATGAATTTCCTCTAATTGAAACCTTAAATGAAATAGATTTAGAATATCTACTTAAAACAGATAGATACCATCAAATTATCAATGATAAGAACGTTATTATTTCTCTTTATAATACTAATTCTATTATACATAAATTATCACATCAACATATTTATTGTAAATTTTGGGTATTAAATACTGAGCAAGAAATAATAAATAGTATTTTATTGAATGATTTAGAGAAACATCCTGTACCTGTATTAATCCATAATTTTATAGAAAAAAATCAAGGTATTTTACAAGGTTAGCGTACTTGTATTTAGACCAACTAAACTCCGTAACTCAACTAGAAGATGTTTTTTTTATTAAAGCCTAAAATTTTCATTATCTTTGACTTTTAATTCATATTAATTATGGCAGGAACACTCAATAAAGTAATGTTAATTGGACATTTAGGAGATGAAGTAAAGATGCATTTTTTTGATGGTGGAAATTCTATTGGCAGGTTTCCTATAGCTACTAATGAAAGTTATACCAATCGTCAAACTAATGAAAGAATTACCACTACTGAGTGGCATAATGTCGTAGTTAGAAATAAATTAGCTGAAATTTGCGAAAAATACTTGAGTAAAGGTGACAAGGTTTATGTAGAAGGACGTATAAAAACACGTCAGTGGGACGATCAAAGTGGCAATAAAAGGTATACAACTGAAATTCACGCAACTGAAATGACATTCTTAACTACAAGAAAAGAATTAGACAAGAGTCAATCAAAAAGTAATGTGCCAAAAGCAGACATCTCTTCAAAACCTATTAGTGAAGAAGCTACTGATAAAAAAGATGATTTACCTTTTTAAAGGAAAAATAATTTAATTAAATAGCAAATAATTGGATCCTGAACCCCTGAGTTTATTTTTACTTACTACGATTAACTGGTCTTTCACAATCGGATTACTGTCTCTTTTTGTTTTACTTTTAATTTCAGCAATGATTTCTGGATCTGAAGTTGCATTTTTCTCTTTATCTAAGAATGTACTTGATGAAGCTAGTCAATCAAAGAATACAGCTTTGGTCGTTCAACAGTTAGATCGTCCAAAAAAATTACTAGCGACTATATTAATCATTAATAATTTCATCAATATTTTAATAGTTTTATTATTTGCTTACTTAGGTGAATTCTTTTTTAGTGGTATTTCTTCAACTGCTTTACGTTTTATTTTAGAAGTGGTATTGGTAACTTTTCTAATTTTACTTTTCGGAGAAGTTTTGCCCAAAGTTTACGCAAATAGAAATCCGTTAAAGTTTGCTACATTAATGGTAATTCCAATAAAATTTTTAAATGTAATTCTTTCTCCATTAAGTGTACCGTTACTAAATTTAACCAGCATTGTAGAAAAGAGGTTAGGGAAAAAGAATTCTGATTTCTCTGTAGAAACTTTATCTCAAGCATTAGAGCTAACCTCTGAAGGAAGTACAACGAAACAAGAACAAAAAATATTAGAGGGCATTGTTACATTTGGCAATACTGAAACCGTACATGTAATGTGCCCAAGAACCGATGTTTTTGCCTTACCTGACTCCGATGAATTCTCAGATGTTGTGAAAAAAATTATTAAAAACGGACATTCAAGAATACCTGTTTTTAACGAAAACATTGACACTATTATAGGTGTTTTATATTCAAAAGATTTATTACCTCACCTCAATAAAAAAACATTTCAATGGAAAAAGGTGTTGAGGGAACCTTTCTTTATCCCTGAAAATAAAAAGTTAGATGATTTGTTAAAAGAATTTCAAGAAATGAAAAATCACTTGGCTATTGTTGTTGATGAATACGGAGGCACATCTGGCATTGTAACTCTTGAGGATGTTATAGAAGAAATTGTAGGGGATATCAGTGATGAATTTGATGATGATGATTTGTCTTATTCGAAACTAGATGACAATAATTATGTGTTTGAAGGTAAAATTGCTTTAAAAGATTTTTATAAAGCCATAAAAATTGATGGTTTACTTTTTGAAAATAACAAAGGTGAAGCTGAAACTTTGGCAGGATTTATCTTAGAAATCAATCAAAAATTCCCAAAAAGAAATACTATTATTCTTTTTGAAAATTTCACCTTTAAAATTGAAGTTGTAGATAAAAAAAGAATCAAACAAATTAAAGTAACCCTCCCAAATGAATAAAAATAAGCATAAAATTCTTTTAAATCTCAGCCTAATTTTTGTGATTATCGTTTCACTTTCATTAGCTTCTTGCGATGATTCTGATGCCATACCCAAACCTAAAGCCTTTTTAAACCTAAACTATACTGATCCAACTTACACAACTATTGATTCTAATTGCCCATATACATTTGAAATTTCTAACCACGCAACATATAATTTTAATGAAAAATGTTGGGTAAACTTAAGTTATCCAAAACTAAAAGCATCAGTAAACATTACGTACAGAAAAATTGAAAACAATTTCAAAGAATTATTACGTGAATCTGAAAAACTGACTTACAATCATGCTATAAAAGCAGATCTTATCAGTGCTCCATCTCTTTATGATAATTTTAAAAATAAAACTTACGGTTCATTATCAGAAGTAACTGGCAATGCTGCATCTCCTCTACAGTTTCACATTACTGACAGTACACGACACTTTATAACAGGTGCCGTTTATTTTAAAGTTCAACCCAATTACGACTCTATCCTTCCTGCTATTAAATACATTGAAAAGGACATCAAGCACATCATGGAAACCATGAAGTGGAAATAAAAAAATTAAGCATTGGTAAGTAAAAATTATAAATTTACAAGAACGATTAGAATTTGGCTAATTATTGGCTTAGTGATGTTAATTGGTCAAGTAATACTAGGTGGTATTACCAGACTAACAGGTTCTGGGTTGTCAATTACACGTTGGGATATAGTTAGTGGCATCATACCTCCTCTAAACACTCAACAATGGATAGATGCTTTTGATTTATATAAAAAAACGCCTCAATATCACAAAATCAATTCTCATTTTACATTAAGTGATTTTAAATTNATTTATTTTTGGGAATATTTTCACCGCCTTTGGGTTAGAATCCTTGGTTTTATATTTTTAATTCCTTTTGTCATNTTTCTAATCCGTAAAAAAATCAACTTCTATTTAATCAAACGATTATTTTTAGTCATTTTTTTTACTGCATTAACTGCATCTGCTGGATGGATTATGGTGAAAAGTGGATTAATCAACAGACCTTGGGTAAATGCTTATAAACTAAGCCTTCATTTTATCTTAGCCACCATAAGCATTGGTTTTATGACCAAAACTATAGCTGATGTTTATAGTTACAAAAGCACAATTAAAAAACCAACTACAAAAATAGTAACTGTATTAATTTTTATTACTTTTATTCAAATGATATTTGCAGGGTTAATGGCAGGAATGAAAGCAGGTTTGTATTTTCCTTCTTGGCCAGATATGAATGGTAGTTTTATACCTGAAGTATTGACAAATACAAGTCATTGGACTTGGCTAAATTTAACCAATTACGATACCTATATTTTTGCACCAGCTCTAATTCAGTTTATCCATCGTTTATTAGCCTACATTTTATTGCTATTAACAGGATACATTTATTTTAGGTATATCAAAAGCATCACAAAACAATCTCAATTCTGGCTAAATACAATTTCTATTTTGATTCTTGTACAATTAACACTGGGCATACTTACAGTTTTAAATGTGAAAATAGGTATTCCCTTAATCTATGGAGTATTACATCAATTGGTGGGTATGTTATTTTTCATCAGCTTACTATTTTTACATTTTTCATTGAGAAAAAACTAAAAATTTCGTTTTAAAGCATAAAAAAAGCTTCCAAAAAGGAAGCTTTTTTAATTTGTTGTTAAAGAATTAGTGCTCTACAGCTTCTTTAACTTTTTCTTTTGCTGCATCAACAGCATCTCCAGTAGCTTCAACAGCTTCATCTTTTAAATCTGTAGCTTTTGCTGCTGTAGAATCAACTGCGTCTTCTACGGCATCAGTTGCAGTATCTACTGCATCAGTTGCAGTATCTACTGCGTCATCTACTACTTCAGTAGCTGCATCAGCTGCATCTCCTGCTTTCTCTTTTGCTTCTTTACAAGAAACTGCAATTAAACTCACTAGAGCAATTGCTAATAATCCTTTGATTAATTTCATTTGTTTTAAATTTAGATTTTTAATACGTTAACGAAACGCAAAATAACCAATAATATTTTATACAAACAAGATTTTTTTGTTTTTTATTCTAATTTTGTCGTTTTTACTACCTTATACACATCTCCTCCAGCTATTTTATTTATAACAGCAACAATCTGACTTTCAGTTATTTTATTAGCATCAAACTCTACAACACCTTTTTTATCTTCAAAACTAACTTTAGCAGATTTCACACCTTCTTTCTTTGATAACTTTGACTGAATAGTTCTTGCACAACCTATTTCACAGGTCATTCCTTTAATTTCTAGTGAAATTTTTTGCAGATTTTCAGTTGTTTGATCTTCAACTGGAGTTAATTGTGACTTTTTTTCTTGATTTTCGAACTTCTTATCACAAGAAACGGATAACAATGTAAAAACTAATAAAACGATAATGATTTTTAAATTTTTCATACTTATCTTATTATTTGTCTACAAATTTATAATTTTTAATATTATTTATCTCACTTTTGCAAGGAATATTTCAGCTCATGAAGAACAAACAACTACGTTGGTTTTTTTTATTTATCCTATCTGTTATTTGGGGAAGTTCGTTTATTCTAATTAAAAAATCATTAATTAGCTTAAGTCCTATTCAAGTAGGTTCTTTAAGAATTCTAATAACAGCACTTGTTTTATTACCTATTGGCTTTAAAAGCTTATTCTCTATCCAAAAAAAGGAGTGGATACATATTACTATTACAGCCATTTTTGGAGTTTTCTTTCCTGCTTTCTTATTTTCTTTTGCTATTAAAGGTATTGACAGCTCAATTACCTCCATCTTAAACTCTTTAACTCCCTTAAATACACTAATTATTGGAGCACTCTTTTATAGTTTTACTTTCAAAAAACATCAATTTGTCGGTGTTTTGATAGGATTAATTGGTACTGCTGTCTTAATTTTTAAAGGTTCTGAGCTTAATCCTAATCAAAATTATTGGTTTTCAATTTTTCCACTAATTGCATCCATTGGTTATGCATTCAATGTCAACATCGTTAAAAAGAACCTATCAAATGTTAGTGCAATAGGAATAACTACGGGTAATTTTGTAATTTTAATTATTCCGTCTTTGCTAGTACTTTGGTACTCAGATTTCGCAAATACGTTTGAATTTTCTAAAGACACCTATCCTTCTCTGATTTATTTAACCCTGTTAGCTGTATTAGGTTCAGCATTCGCAACCTTTATATTTAATCGTTTAGTACAGATTTCTTCACCAGTATTTTCTTCGTCTGTTACCTATTTAATACCTATTGTTGCTATTTTTTGGGGAATTATAGATGGTGAACAGCTAATTCCAATTCAACTTATTGCTGGTATAGTTATACTTTTAGGCGTTTATTTAACTAATAGAAAATAGAAATTTATAAATTTCAATCCCATTCAATTAAAAAACCCATTCAACTTGTAGATTATTTGTAAAAATGAAGTATATTTGCACTCGTTTTTCTCTAAGAGAAATTATACGAAAATAAATTTTATAAAAAAATAATTTATGTACGCAATTGTAGAGATAGCAGGGCAGCAGTTTAAAGTTGCTAAAAACCAGAAGGTTTTTGTACATCGTTTACAAGACAAAGAAGGTTCAAAAGTAACTTTTGATAACGTTCTTTTATTGGATGATGGCAAAGTAACCCTAGGTGCCCCGGCTATAGAAGGTGCAGCAGTGACTGCCAAAATTTTAAAACACCTAAAAGGTGATAAAGTAATCGTTTTTAAGAAAAAACGTAGAAAAGGTTACAAAGTAAAAAATGGTCATCGCCAATCATTATCTGAAATTCAGATTGAAAGTATTGTCGCAAGTGGTGCTAAAAAAGCTCCAGCCAAAAAAGCTGAACCTAAAAAGGAAGCTCCTAAAGCTAAAGTAGTCGCCAAAAAAGAAGCTGCTCCTAAAAAAGTTGTAGCTAAAAAAGCTCCAGCGAAAGCTAAAGCAGCAAAAGCTGATGATTTAAAGAAAATTGAAGGTATTGGTCCAAAAATTGCTGAAATTTTTGCAGCCAATGGTATTGATACTTTTGCGAAATTAGCAAAAGCTTCTCAAAAAGATTTGAAAGCTATTTTAACTGATGCAGGTTCAAGATATGCATCTAAAAATCCTGGTTCATGGCCAAAACAAGCGAAAATGGCTGCTGAAGGCAAATGGGATGAGTTGAAAAAATGGCAAGATGAAACAAAAGGTGGTATTGAAAAATAAACCTCAAAAAAATATTTAACAATTTAAAACTATAAATTATGGCACATAAAAAAGGTGTAGGTAGTTCTAAGAATGGTAGAGAATCAGAATCGAAAAGACTTGGCGTGAAAATTTTTGGAGGTCAAGGTGCCATTGCTGGTAATATAATTATCCGTCAAAGAGGTACAAAACACCATCCAGGTGAAAATGTATATATGGGCAAAGACCATACTTTACATGCTAAAGTTGATGGTATTGTAAAATTTACTAGAAAAAGAGATAATAGATCTTATGTTTCTATTGAGCCAATTGAGGCATAATAAAAAACACAAACATAAAAAAATCCCTTACTATTAATAGTAAGGGATTTTTTTATAGGTCATAGCCAAATAAAAAGAAATATATCTTACATTTGAATACTTAACTACACCCTTCTAATTTGGAGTATGTTAAAACACAAATCTTATACATATTAATTTGAGCACTTTACAACGCTTTTTCAAAGACACCATTATTTACGGAATTGCAGCTGTACTCCCTAGAGCCATTAATATTTTATTGACTAGATTACATACCGAAAAACTAGAATCTGATAAGTTTGCTGAAAATACTTGGTATTTTGTCTTTGCTGCCTATTTTATTGCACTTTTAACTTTAGGATTAGAGACCTCCTTTTTTAGATTTTTTTCTAAAGAAAAGGAAAAAGGGAAAATTGTCTCTACTTCATTTATCACCTTATTAATTTCTACGGCTGTATTTTTAAGTGTACTTATAATTTTCAATAGTTTTTTTTCCAATTTATTAGGTTTTAGCAACCCAACACACTTAAAAATATTAACTTTTGTTACCGCTTTAGATCTTTTAGTTGTTATTCCTTACGCCTATTTACGAGTAACCAACAGACCCTTAAAATTTACTTTTTATAAAGTTTCTAATATCATTATATATGCATTTTTTAATCTTTTCTTTTTGTGGTTTGTACCTTATGCAATAAAAAACAACATCACATTACCAAACATAATAACCGAATCCTTTGAGACCACCCCAACTGTCGTTTATATATTCATTGCCAATTTAATGGCAAGTTTGGTGACCTTTTTAATGCTCTTACCTTCTATGTTCAAATTCGGATTTGAATTTGACAAAAAAATACTTCAAAAAATGCTAGCTTATGGCTTGCCAATTATGGTTGGGAGTTTGGCTTATGTCACCAATGAAAATTTGGATAAACTTTTATTAGTCAATGAAATTGGTAAAGACCAAATGGGTATTTATGCCGCTTGTTATAAATTAGGTGTTTTTATGGTTTTATATGTTATGGCATTTCGGTTAGGTGCAGAACCTTTCTTTTTTAATCATGCCGAGAAAGCAAACGCCAAAGAAACATATGCTAAGATTTTAACTTGGTTCACCATTGTAGGCTCTCTATTTATGCTAATTGTAGTGGTTTACATTCATTTATTTGCAGGCATCTTATTAGGAAAACCTGAATATTACCAAGCATTGTCTATAGTACCCATCATTTTATTAGCAAATTTATTATTGGGTATTTACAACAACTTATCGGTTTGGTATAAACTGACTGACAATACCAAATACGGTATGTATTTTTCTATTTTTGGTGCTTTACTCACAATTATTTTCAATGTGATTTTTATTCCAATAATTGGGTTTATGGCATCTGCATGGGCAACATTAATTGCTTACGGAGGCATGACATTAATATCCTATTTTTACGGTAAAAAACATTATAAAGTGCCCTATAGAATCTATAAAGTCTTAGTATACATTCTGGTGTCCTTTGGTTTGTCTTTACTCTCTTTTTATNAATTTGAAAAAAACTATTATATCTCAACATTATTTATTGTTGGCTATGTATCATTTATCCTACTCAATGAAANAANTGAATTAAAAAACCTTTTAAGAAAATGACTGTAAAAATTATCAATAAATCTAAGCATGAGTTACCAAATTNTGAAACTTCTGCTTCTGCAGGGATGGATTTAAGAGCAAATTTAGAAAAACCTATTACCTTAAAACCACTAGATAGAACTATTGTTAAAACTGGACTTTTTATCGCCTTACCTAATGGTTATGAAGCTCAAGTACGACCTAGAAGTGGATTGGCAGCTAAAAAAGGAATTACGGTCTTAAATGCACCCGGAACTATTGATGCTGATTACAGAGGTGAAATAGGTGTGATTTTAATCAACCTTTCCAATGAAGCTTTTGTTATAAATGACGGTGAAAGAATCGCTCAAATGATTATTGCTCAATACACACAAGCTGCTTGGCAAGAAGTAACGGTATTAGATGAGACCAAACGTGGTAAAGGTGGCTTTGGAAGTACGGGGGTTTAAGACTCCTTCATTTTATGCTCAATAGCACTATCAATTTTCTCTTTTGTTTCTTTAGACACAAGTCCTTGAGCTGCTAAAAACATACCAAATACCATTAGAGTGATGCCCATACCTCTTTTAATTTTCCAAATAACTGCAGGTGTCAATTTGTTTTTTAATTGTTTTGCTAGTACAATTTTGAATAAATCTGTTACAAAATACGATAAAAGCACAACACTAAAATAAGTAAGGATTCGAGAATGATTCATTTCTAAATTCGGACTCACTACCACAATCATACCCAACCAAAACGCCAACACACCTATATTAATAAAGTTTAAGAAGAAGCCTTTAAAAAATAAACCTATATAATTGTTTTTCTCGACTACCACCAAATCTTCATCTGTAATTACTGGTTTTCTACTCTTAAAAAAAGTCAGCAATCCATAAATGAATAAAATACCACCGCCTAACAAGAATAATCTCGGATCGTCTTTTATTTTCTCAAGCATGGTTCGACTACCATAATAGGCAAAAGAAATAAAAATAATATCTGCTAAAATCACACCAAAATCAAAAACCAATGCTGCTCTAAATCCTTTTGTAGCACTTGTTTCTAGGAGCACAAAAAATACTGGCCCTATCATAAAGGCAAGTCCGAAACCTATAGGTATCGCATTTATAATATCAATCATACAATTATCTGCTCATTTTTACACATCATCAAAATCAATTATAATTTTATCGGTTGTAGGATGTGCTTGACAAGTTAAAATCAATCCGTCTTTTATTTCATCATCCGATAAAATTGAGTTTTTACTCATTACAGCATGCCCTTCTTTTACTTTTGCCAAACACGTACTACAAATACCGCCTTGACAAGAATAAGGAGCATCAATACCCTTTTTTAAAGCTATTTCTAAAATAGTATTTTCTTTATTCATTACAAAAGTTTCTTCTTCATCATCTAAAATAACTGTTACTGTTGCTTCACCCTCCAAACTTGTAGCATTACCCACTTCCTCTTCCTCTTTAACAGAGAATAACTCAAAATGAATATTTTCTTTAGAAACACCTTTTTCTAACAGGTTAGCTTGAATAGTATTTATCATAGTTTCAGGTCCACAAAGAAAAAAATCATCAAAACTTAACTCCTTAAACCTATTGTTTAAAATATAATTAAGGACTGAGATATCTATTCTCCCAAAAAGCGTGCCTTCTTCTTGATATTGACTAAATACATATTGAACAGTTAGCTTATTTGGGTAATTTGCTTGCAAACTGTCTATTTCATTTTTAAACATGGTTTCGTTCGCTGATTTATTTCCATAAACCAACACAAACTTACTATTAGGTTCAGTCTCTAATACTGACTTTACCATAGACAAAACAGGAGTGACGCCACTACCTGCCACAAAAGCCAAATATGTTTTTTGATGCTCAGTATTCAGGTTCAAATTAAATCTACCTTCTGGTGCAGAAACTTCTAAAACATCATTTACTCTTAAATGGGTTGTTGCATACACAGAAAACAACCCTTTTTCAACTGCTTTAACACCAATTCTTATCTCATTACTATTTACTGAAGAGCAAATAGAATATGCACGTCTGACTTCTACACCATCTAATTCTTTTTTAATGTTGATGTATTGCCCTGGTATAAATTGAAATTTTTCTTGGTTTTCTGGTGGAATATTAAAAACGATTGAAACTGAATTTTCTGTTTCTTTTTGAATCTCTTTTACAGATAGTTTGTGAAATATTGACATTATAAATAATTCTTATAAGCCTACTACTCTATAGTTTAACAGGCAATTAATAGATTGGTTATTAAAATAATTAGCTTAATGAAATTGAGTCGGGTAACTCATTCTTATCATGGTTTTGATAAGGAAAATATTGTTTTAATTTAACACCAGATTCTAAAATACCATGTATTAAACCTTCAGTATAATTCCCTTTTTTAAACTGACTGATTACATTCTTTTTTATGGTATTCCAAAAATCATTAGGTACTAAATCATTGATTCCTTTATCTCCTATAATAGAAAGTTTTTTATCATCTACAGCAACATAAAACAAAACGCCATTTTGCTCTTTTGTAGTATCCATTTTTAAAAAATAAAACACTTCTTTAGCTCTTTCTAAGGTATCTTTTTCTGTACTTTTTTCTAAATGTACTCGTATTTCTCCTGAAGTATTCTTTTCAGCCAAACGGATAGCATCAATAATTTCTTGCTCTTGTACAACTGTTAAAAAATCTTCTACTTTTGACATGCCTCTTTCATCTAGCTTTAGATTACTCTTTTTTGTCTCCAAATTTAAAATCAACATCTACTGCATCTTCAGAACCAGCATCTGCTTGATATCTTGACATTTCTTTAAAACCAAACAAACCTGCTAATAGTTTACCAGGGAATTTAGTCGTATGCTTATCATATATATTTACTTTTTCATTAAATTTATTTCTAGCCACATTTATTCTATTTTCAGTACCTTCTTGTTGAGCTATAAAATCTCTAAAAGCATCAGTGGCTTTAAGTTCAGGATAACGTTCAACAACTACCATCAATTTACTTAACGCACCTGTCAATCCGCTTTGAGCTTGTTGAAATTTAGCCATATTTTCTGGGGTTAAATCCCCAGCATTAATGGTGGTCTTTGTTGCTTCTGCTCTTGCTTTAATCACTCCTTCTAAAGTGCTTTTTTCAAAATCTGCCGCTCCTTGTACTGTTTTTACTAAATTACCTATCAAATCATTTCTATATTGGTAAGTACTTTGTACATTAGACCAAGAAGTTTTAGCATTTGCTTCATATTCAACTGCTGTATTATTAAACCCTACAGCCCAAGTATAGACTCCGAAGGCAACAACGGCAAGAATAATTAGTGGGATAAATTTTTTCATGATATATAGTTGATTATAATTGATTTTTAATTTTAACAAGCTCACCTTTTATCGCTTCCAAACGAGAAATAATAGAATGGTTGTCTTTTATTTTTTCAGGGTTTGATTTTAGTTTTTTTCTTGCTCCTTCTAATGTAAAACCTTTTTCTTTTACCAAATGATAAATCATTTGAAGGTTTTTAATATCTTCAGCAGTAAACATTCTATTGCCTTTGTTATTTTTCTTAGGCTTAATTACATCAAATTCTTTATCCCAAAAACGGATTAAAGATGCGTTAACATTAAATGCTTTGGCAACTTCACCAATTCTATAATATCTTTTGTCTGGTAGGTTTATATTCATTAATCGAATGATTGTCCTTCTTGAGTAGCAATTTTTAACATTTCTTCAAACTCGTCAGGTGTTAAGTTTCCGTAGTAAAAATTAATAGGATTGATAGGTTTTCCGTTTTTATGCACTTCGTAATGCAAATGTGGCCCAGAAGAACGACCAGTATTTCCAACAAAACCAATCAAATCACCACGTTTAACTTTCTGACCTTGTTTTACATTGTATTTATTCAAATGTGCATAAATAGTTTTATACCCATAGCCATGTTTAATTTCTATATGATTTCCAAAACCAGAAGCTCTATTGTCAGCTCTATAAATTACACCATTACCAGAAGCATAAATTGGAGTGCCTGTTGGTGCGGTAAAGTCCATACCCTTATGCATCTTTCTTGCTTTTGTAAACGGATCTGAACGCCAGCCATAACCAGAGGCCATTCTTGTTAAGTCTTCATTTCTAACGGGTTGTATAGCTGGTATTGAGGCTAATAATTTTTCTTTATCTTCAGCTAAACTAATAATTTCATCTAAAGATTTTGATTGAATATAAAGTTGTTTAGACAGAATATCCATATTTTTTGTTACATCAATAATCATCTCAGAATTTTCAAAACCTTCTAAAGACTTGTATCTGTTTACGCCTCCAAAACCAGCTTTACGTTGCTCATCTGGTATCGGACTCGCTTCAAAATAAAGACGATAAATATCATTATCTCTATGTTGAATACCTTCTAAAACTTTTCCTATCTGATTCATTTTCTTCTCTAACAAACCATAACTCAACTGCATATTTTCTAATTCTCGTTTTTGAGCTTTCTCTTTCGGAGATTCAATAAACTGAAATGAAATGAACATAAAAATTAAACCAAAAGAAAGTGCTCCTAAAAAAAATAATAAAAACTGTTTAAATTTATCACGTTTTCTCAGTTCTATTTTTCGATAGGATAAGGTATCAGAATCATAATAATATTTTACCTTCGCCATAATATAAAATATGTTATTTTTGTAGCTTTAAACATGTAAATTTTCACATTGATTTTAAGCTAAGTGAACAAATTTACAAAATGTTTCTCAACTATAAAAGTACTTATATTTTTTAGTTTTTAATTAACATCTTATGACATCTCAAAAAATCAGACAAGAATTTTTAGATTTTTTTAAAAATAAGCAACATAAAATAGTGCCATCTGCACCTTTGGTGATAAAGAATGACCCTACATTAATGTTTAATAATGCGGGCATGGTACCTTTTAAAGAATTTTTTTTAGGACAAAAAACCATCACAAACAAACGAGTTGCTGATACGCAAAAATGCTTAAGAGTCTCAGGAAAACACAATGATTTAGAAGAGGTTGGTATTGACACATACCACCATACCATGTTTGAGATGCTTGGCAATTGGAGTTTTGGTGATTACTTTAAAGAAGAGGCAATCGCTTGGGCATGGGAATTACTTACTGAAGTTTATAAAATTGATAAAAACAGTTTGTATGTTACCGTTTTTGAAGGTGATAAAAAAGATGGATTAGCATTTGACCAAGAGGCATATGATTTTTGGAAAACGCATATAGATGAAGATAAAATTATCAATGGTAATAAAAAAGATAATTTTTGGGAAATGGGTGCACAAGGGCCATGTGGACCATGCTCTGAAATACATATTGACATTCGTTCTGATGAAGAAAAAGCTACAATAGCTGGTAAAGCATTGGTAAATAAAGACCATCCTCAAGTAGTTGAAGTTTGGAATCTCGTTTTTATGCAATACAATCGTAAAGCTGATGGTTCTTTAGATAATTTAGCCCACAAACATATTGATACAGGTATGGGATTTGAACGCCTCTGTATGGCGTTGCAAGGTGTTACTTCAAATTATGATACTGATGTTTTTACGCCATTAATTAGAGAAATTGAAACGATTACTAATACTACTTACAGCAGATCAGACAATAAAATAGATATTGCCATTCGTGTTATTGCAGACCATGTTCGTGCAGTTGCTTTTGCTATAGCAGATGGGCAACTACCTTCAAACAATGGAGCTGGTTATGTCATTAGACGTATTTTAAGAAGAGCAATCCGTTATGGATTTACTTTTTTAAACCAAAAAGAACCTTTTATTTACAAATTGGTTAATGTCTTGAGCAGACAAATGGGAGGCACTTTCAATGAACTTATTTCGCAAAAACAACTCATCCATAATGTAATTAAAGAAGAGGAACTTTCATTTTTAAGAACCCTAGAACAAGGTCTTGTTTTATTGGATGGCATTATTGAAAAAAACAAAGGAGACATTATATCAGGTGAAAAAGTTTTTGAATTGTATGATACTTTTGGATTTCCAAAAGATTTAACAGCATTAATTTTAAGAGAAAAAGGATTAGAATTCGATGAAGTATCTTTTAATAAAGCAATGTTAGCACAAAAAGACAGATCTCGTTCTGCTAGCAAAGTTGATACTGACGATTGGATAATTTTACAAGACAATAACGAAGGTGAGTTTATTGGGTACGATGCTCTTTCTGCTGATGTAAAAATTACTAGATATCGAAAAGTCACCTCTAAAAAAGATGGCGAACTCTATCAATTGGTATTTAACACAACTCCTTTTTATCCTGAAGGTGGAGGTCAAGTTGGCGACAAAGGTTATTTAGAAGTCCCTAATGGAAATGTTATCTACATTATCGACACCAAAAAAGAGAACAATTTAATTATACATTTCACAAAAGATTTACCTAGAAATACGTCTGCTATTTTTAGAGCTATTGTTGATGAAAAACAACGATTTAGAACTGCATGCAATCACACTGCAACACATTTATTACATCAAGCATTACGTGAAATTTTAGGNNCACATGTTGAACAAAAAGGTTCAGCTGTTCACTCAAATTATTTACGTTTTGATTTTTCTCATTTTTCAAAATTAACCACTCAAGAATTAAGAGATGTAGAAAATTTTGTAAATGCTCGTATCAACAATAAATTGGCATTACAAGAAAATAGAACTTCATCAATGAAAGAGGCTATTGCTGAAGGTGCAATGGCTCTATTTGGTGAAAAATACGGAGACACTGTACGTACTATTAGATTCGGAAAATCTATTGAATTATGTGGTGGTATTCATGTACAAAACACCAGTGATTTATGGCATTTTAAAATAACTTCTGAAAGTGCTATTGCTTCTGGAATAAGAAGAATTGAAGCCATAACCTCTGATGCAGCAAAAGAATACTACTTAAAAAACAACAGAGCATTTCATAAAATTAAAGCGTTGTTTAAAAGTACATTGAGTCCTATTGAGTCTGTAAAATCTTTACAAGAAGAAAATCTAAAACTTAAAAAACAAATTGAAGGTTTATTAAAAGATAAAGCCGGAAATCTTAAAAATGAACTAAAAAATAAAGTTGAAGAAATTAATGGAATTCATTTCTTAGCTGCCGAAATAAATTTGGATCAAAATACTATAAAAGATTTAGCTTTTCAATTAGGAGGTGAGATAGATAATCTATTTTTCATTTCAGGTTCTAAACTTAACGATAAAGCAACCTTAACCATTTATATTTCAAAGAGTATCGCTAATAATGACTTGCATGCAGGAAACATTGTAAGAGAATTAGGTAAATTGATTGAAGGTGGTGGTGGTGGACAACCATTTTTTGCAACTGCAGGCGGTAAAAATTTTAACGGGATACCATTAGCTTTAGAAAAAGCAAAGGATTACTTAAAGTAGTGTTCAGTTAACAGTATTCAGTCTTCAGAAAGCAACTTCTGAGTGAAAATTATTAAAATTACACAAATTTCTGTATTCTGTCATTCAGAACAAAGCTTAGCGAAGTGAAGAATCTCTAATTTATTAAATAGATTATTCTTCTTTCGTCTGAATGACAATGAAACCAAAATTTAAATTAGCAGATAAATTCAAACGATGAAGTTTAGAACCAAAATACCTATAAAAAAAGAATCAAATCAAATAGATTACAATTCTAATATATTGATGATTGGCTCATGTTTTTCAGACAATATTGAAAAAAAACTGAACTACTACAAGTTTACTAATTATGTCAACCCCAATGGGATTGTATTTAATCCAGTTTCTATTGAAAATATTGTAAAAGAAGCTGTTCTTAAAAAACAATATACCAAAGATGATCTTATTCTCCATAATGGTTTATGGCATAGTTTTAACCATCATTCTAAATTCTCTGGCCCGACCCCAGAACTAAAATTTAAAAACGAAAATGTTATAGAATTTTATGATGCAATAAAAACCACAACACACCTATTTATTACCTTAGGTTCTGCTTGGGCATATCGATATTTAAAAACAAATGCTATTGTTGCCAATTGTCATAAAATTCCGCAAAATAAATTTAGAAAAGACTTACTTACTATTACTGAAATTGAAAACAGTTTACAAAATACAATTGACCTTATAAAAAATGCAAATCCTGATGTTTCCATACTATTCACAGTAAGTCCTGTTCGACATTTAAAAGATGGTTTCATTGAAAATCAACAAAGTAAATCTCATTTAATTGCTGCAATTCATAACATTACAAAAGAACAAAACGNATCCTATTTTCCTGCTTATGAAATTGTNATGGATGAATTGCGTGATTATCGTTTTTATGCAGAAGATATGATTCATCCTAATCAAANTGCTATCGATTATATTTGGGAAANGTTATNNNAAAGNNTGGATGTCTGAAGNGACCATNCAAACCATGGNNGAGATCGCTACAATTCAAAAAGGCTTAGCTCACAAACCTTTCTTTTCAAAAGGCGAGCAACATCAAGAATTTTTAAAAAATCTAGAAACTAAAATTAACAGACTTCAATTGAATTTTCCTAAAATAAATTTTTAACTAAAAAAAGGGAAGCTATTTGCTTCCCTTTTTATTATTTTCTCACACAAGGAGAGATAGTATATCTTTAAATTAAGCTACATTTTGCCAAGCACCACCATTAACTGCATCTATTCCAGCATTTTTTAAATAAGATATTGCAGAACCAGCTCTACCGCCACTTCTACACACCACAACAACGGGCTTGTTCCAAGATTTAATCTTGTCTATATTTTGTTGAATTTCGTTTAAAGTGATTAATTCTGATCCTTCAGCATATCCTTCAGCCCATTCTGCTTCAGTTCTTACATCTAAAATCTTAGCTCCTTTTTCTATATATTCTTTTACTTGGTCAGTAGAACTACCTCCACCAAAAAAATTAAAAAATCCCATCTTTAAAATATTTTTTTATTGTTATATGCTGCAAATTTAATTAATTATACCCTTTACGAACTGTAACCGAAGTTACATTCATTATTTTTTATTCAAAAAATCTAAAGTCAAATTTACAAATGTCTTCACACCTAATTTCAAGCCACTCTCATCAATAAAAAAATCTGGAGTATGATGTGAGGCTGCATCTTCAGGTTTAACATCTAAAGGTTTTCCACCTAGAAAAAAATAGAACCCAGGTACTTCTTTTTGAAAAAAAGAAAAATCTTCAGCTCCAGTAACAGCATTTACCAATTTTACATTTTCCTTACCAGCAGCTTTTTGTAAAGACGGCAACATACTTTCCGTTAATTTAAGGTCATTATAAGTAATAGGCAATCCTTTTGCAATTTTAATTTCGGCTGTTGCTCCAAAAGCTGCTGCTATTGCCGGAACTCTACGCATCATTTCTGCATTTAATTTCTTTTGCATGTCATAATCTAAAGTTCTAATAGTACCAATCATTTCTACTTCCTCGGGAATGATATTACTTCTTACTCCACCACGTATTAATCCTACAGTAATTACTGCAGCTTCATTTGTGAGTTCAGTATCTCTACTGATAATCGTTTGTAAGCCATTAATAATTTGTGCAGAAATAACAATAGGATCTATACCTCCCCAAGGTCTTGAACCATGAGTTTGTTTTCCTTTAACTTTTACCACAAATCGCTGTGATGCTGCCATAATCCCTCCAGGTTTGTAATTTATTTTTCCAACATCTGTGCCTGCACTAATATGTAAACCAAAAATAGCATCTACATCAGGGTTTTTTAGTACACCTTCTTCTACCATCATTTTAGCACCACCATTTTCTCCTTCAGGTGTTCCTTCTTCAGCAGGTTGAAAAATAAATTTTACAGTACCTTTTATTTCATTTTTTAATTTTGACAGTACTTCAGCCGTTCCCATTAAAATAGCAATATGTGTATCGTGCCCACAAGCATGCATAACACCTGTTTCAATACCATTATATTCACTTTTAACTTTAGAAGCAAAAGGTACAGGAGTTCTTTCAGTAACTGGCAAGCCATCAATATCAGCTCGTAAAGCTACTACTGATCCTGGTTTTTTTCCTTTAAGAATACCTACAACACCTGTATGTGCAATGCCAGTTTTCACTTCAAAGCCTAATGCTTTTAAATGTTCTGCTATTTTTTTTGAAGTATTGAATTCTCTATTTGA
>JGI24023J19991_10000145_pt1 | contig 49568 bp, 53 predicted proteins | sample Cruoilmetagenom1_FD_19991 | JGI IMG/M metagenome (IMG submission 19991)
CCAAGGACAACGAAGCCCCAATGCAGCGGTGCTGAGAACAGCTCTTCCATGAACCAGAAAGCATGGCCCCATTCGTTCAGGCCGACGTTCGGCATGATCATGAACGGACCCACAACCGCGAGAACGTGCGGCAGCGAGACGCCATATTTCCGGTACATCGGCATGCGCGTGTAGGCCCAGATAAGGGAGCCAACGCCCAAAACGATGTAGAGCGGGAAGGTCATGTAGAAGAGAATGATATGGCTCGGCGTGAAGCTCGTGTCACGCGTTACCACTTGGTGCCAGGCTGCATCTTGCTCGGCGAAGTAGCTACCTGCCCAGTACACCGCGAAGGTGTACACGCACAGGAACATCACCAAGGTGATGTAACGGCGAAATTCCTCTTTCGGCGTAATGTCGAGAGTCTTTTCGCGAGACATCCACAGCCAGCTCCAGAGACCTAAACCAAACATAATCAATACAGCCGACTCAACGTAGAAAAGAGTCATCCAGTAGGTCTGGAAGACCTCTGAATGAGAGTCGAGACCATATGTGTGGCCAAAGGTCTGCTGATACCAGATCGACGAGAGCATAACCACGGTAATGCCAACAAGGCCAAGGGCCCACCACGGGGCGTCCTTGAAATAGAAGCCGAGACCATCGCCTTCTCTCTTGGCACCAGCTCCAACGTCAGTTGTCACAGACATATATACCCTCCTTAGGAGTAAGGTCCGTTTATACAAAACCCACTTCAGGACGGATGCCCCAAAGCAGGTCCCCGAAAGGATGAAACGCTGCGCCACACCTGCGACTCAATGCCGCACCCTTGCGAGTAGGTGCATCATAATGTCGCAGGTATCCGATTGCAACCAAAACAAGGCAGGATCCTTACGCAATTCGTCATACTTTTGGCTAGCGAATGGCAAAATCGCAACCAAATGCGTTAACGCCATCAAATCGAGGGATTGTCGTAAGCATTTGTTCTGAAATTGAAAATTGAGATTCGGGCGGGCAATAAACCGTTAATCCAAGCCAAAATCGGCAAGGCCCGAAACCCGGTCATCAGCATATGCATTAATGCGCCTGCAGTGCCGTTTGGAGGCGTATCGACGGCCTTTTTGTGGCCTCAGCCGGCCGGCGGTGGTGTTCCAGACGAGCGCGAGCCGTAATTGTCGAAGAATTCCAGGATTTCAGTGCTTCTGCCGGGCCACATCATGTGCAGCCACGGCCCTTCGCAATAGATGGTTTCGCCACCCTGCGCGCAGTCCTGGAACACGACGCAACCCTCTTCGCCCTCAAGCGGCTTTTCGCCTTTGCAGCTGTTGCACTCCGCCCACCACTCGGCCACGCCCCGGCCCCAGCCCGAAAAGCCCATGTCGTAGGCGCCGTGATAGATTTTGACCGGTGTGGGTTTGGGGCAGTTGTAGTCCTTCAGATCCTGCTTTTGGACGCCCGCCGCGCTTGGCGCAATGGCCCGGAACGCGCCGCGTGCATCGGGATAGAATGCAACCGCATTGGAATAAAGCCCGCCATTGGAATGGCCGGTCGCGAAAATGCGGCTTTCGTCGATGCACCAGCTCTTGGCCACCGCCTTGGGAACGCCGGCCATATCGACCACCGTCTCCGGCAGCGGCTGCTTGTCATCGACCGATGCGACCACGTACCCGCGGGCCGTCGCCTTCCTGGTGATCTCATACGATCGTTCGGCGTCCTCGGCATCCTGTCCGCCCGCCGCATAGAGCACCAGCAGCGGATGGGCGATATCGGCGCGATAATTCGTCGGCGTCTTGACGACAATGCGTGTGCCCGCCGCTGTCGCCACCTCGCCTGGTTGCGTGCCCGTGCCCGCCTTCGGCGATTGGCACGTCGGCCAGCCCGCGGCCTTGCCCGCATAGTCGAACTGGACCGCCTTGGCGGCCTCCGGGTCCGAACACCCTGCCAGCGGCGCCAACAAGGCAAAGCCCGCCATTGCCCTGACCAGGGGCGAAACTCGGGGTTTGAGGATTTTAAAAAATGTCATCATCGCCGCAACGCCGTCTCGTGTGTTCCCAATGCGCGGCATTTGCAAACCGCACGTTCTTTTAGCCATGCTTCAGCGTCCCTGGAAGAGGCAATGGCCGATCCCTCATACGAAAGTGGTGGGCCGGCCGCCGGCAAAATATTGCACCTCATGCAGAAATGACGTGGATTTTTTAATGGCGAGCCGTTATCTAGATGACTAAGGCGACGCCTATCGGGCGCCGCCGCCGGATTTTGTTGGCTAAGATTCGCAAGGAGATATGTGATGAAAAAGGAATGGGCCAAACCTGTCGCAACAGAAGCGACGACAGCTCTCGAAGTGACGAGCTACGTGGAAGCCGAGCTCGAAGACGAGCTTCTCAATAATAAGTAGCTAGCGTTCTCGCCGCCACGGCGGGCCCCATGAGGGACCGTTTCGATGATCATTAAGGTCATTGGCTCTTCGGCCGGTGGTGGCTTTCCGCAATGGAATTGCAACGGCCCGCAATGTCGGGCCGTTCGTCGTGGGGAGGCCGCCTTCGCGAGCCGCAACCAATCAAGCATCGCTGTTTCGGCCGATGGGCGAGACTGGGTGCTTTTCAATGCATCTCCCGATATCCGCCAGCAAATCGCGGCCACGCCGGCCTTGCAACCCCATGCCGACGGAGCCTTGCGCCACTCGCCGATCAAGGCTGTGGTGATCAGCAACGGCGATGTAGACCACATCGCCGGACTGCTTTGCCTGCGCGAGAAAGAACCCTTCGTCCTGTATGGCGCCCAGGCCGTGCTGGAGACCATCGCCGCCAATCCCATCTTCGATGTGCTGGATGCCGGGCTCGTCTCGCGCCGTGAGCTCCCCCTCGGCCAAACGACCGCGATCGAGGGGCCTGATGGCGCCACCGGCCTCACGGTCGAAGCTTACGCCGTGCCGGGCAAGATCCCGCTTTATTTGGAGCAAGAAGGCCGCGACCCGAAAGAGTATCTCTCCGAAACGGGCGATGCGATCGGCTTGCGCATCTCGACCCCAGGCGCATCGGACGCCCTCCACTATATTCCAGGGTGCGCCTGGATCGATGATACATTGCAGGCGCGCCTGAAGGGGTCGGGCGTGCTGCTCTTCGACGGCACGCTTTTCACCGACAGCGAAATGCTCGATGCCGGGCTTGGCGCCAAAACCGGCGGCCGCATGGGCCATCTGCCCATCTCCGGCCCAGACGGCATCCTGGAACGCTTCGCAGGCCTCGACATCGAGCGGCGGATTTTCATCCACATCAACAATTCCAACCCGATCCTCGACGAGCGCTCCGATGCGCGCGCCATCGTCGAAGAAGCCGGCTGGCAGGTCGCCTATGACGGCATGGAGATCGAACTGTGAGCGCTTACCCCGGTCAAAGCGATAAACCGTTGAGCGACAGCGAACTGGAGTCGGCCCTCCGCCAGATCGGCGCCGAGCGCTATCACAATCTCCACCCTTTCCATAAGCTGTTGCATGGCGGCAAACTCGAGCGCGGCCAAGTGCAGGCTTGGGCGCTCAACCGCTACTACTACCAAGCTTCGATCCCGCGCAAAGACTGCGCAATCATGTCCAACATGACCGACCACGCGTTGCGATTGGAATGGCGCCAGCGTTATTTCGATCACGATGGGCTGGGCGAAGACGAGGGCGGCATCGAGCGCTGGCTGCGGCTCACCGACGCGCTCGGACTGGAGCGCTCCTACGTCACTTCAACTGACGGAATTCTGCCGGCAACTCGCCATGCCGGTGACGCTTACATCCATTTCGTACGCGACAAGCCCCTGCTCGAGGCAATCGCATCCTCGCTCACCGAGCTCTTTGCGCCGAAGATCCATAGCGAGCGTATCGCGGGCATGCTCGAGCATTACGACTTCATCGACGACAAAATGATGGCTTATTTCCGCAGGCGGCTGACCCAGGCGCCGCGGGACGTTGATTTCGCGCTCAATTACGTCAAGGCCGAAGCCAAAACCCAACCCCAGCAACAGGCCGTGCTGCGGGCGCTGCTATTCAAGACCGACATGCTCTGGGCCCAGCTCGATGCGCTCCATCACGCCTATGTCGAACCAGGCCACATCCCGCCGGGCGCGTTCGATCCAGCCGCCCTCAACGGTTGAAGCACCGTGCGCCAGCGCCCCATCGCGACGCCCGCGAGCAAGCCCAATCTGCCGCGCCATGTTCGGCTGCACCACGATAGCGTGCGCGACCGCTGGGTCGCGCTCGCACCCGAGCGCGTCGTCGAACTCGACGAGCGGAGCCTCGCCGTGCTTCGCCTATGCGACGGCAGCCGCACCATCCAGGCGCTGGCAAGCGAGCTGGCAAACGCCTACGATGCGCCCGAAGAGGTGATTGCCGAGGACGTTCTGGCATTTGTCCAGGAGTGGTCCGACAAGATGCTGGTGCGCCTGTGAACGAGATCAAAAAAAACGGAGCCAATGGAACACCGCGCGCTTTGCCGCCGACCGGCATGCTCGCCGAGATCACCCATCGCTGTCCGCTGCAATGCCCCTATTGCTCGAATCCGCTCCAATTGCACAAGGCGGCAGACGAACTCGACACCAAAACCTGGCTCTCTGTGTTCGACCAAGCCGCCGATCTGGGTGTGCTGCAGGTCCATCTTTCCGGCGGCGAGCCGACGCTGCGCGACGACCTCGAGGACATGGTCGCCCACCTCACCGCACTGGGCATTTACGCCAATCTGATTACCGCCGGCGTGACCTTGGACCGCGACCGCCTCGCCCGCCTCGCCGATGCCGGCTTGGCCCATGTTCAACTGAGCTTTCAGAGCGTCGATGCCGACCGCGCCGACCGCATCGGCAACGCTAAAAATCTGCTCGCCAAAAAACTCGAGACGGCCGCCTGGGCCCGCGAGCTCGGCCTTGCGATCACGTTGAACGCACCGATCCACCGCCAGAACATCGACGAAATCGGCGCATATTTCGATACGGCCGTTGAGATCGGTGCTGAACGGATCGAGGTCGCTCATGTGCAGTATTATGGTTGGGCGCTGAAGAACCGGGCCGCACTGATGCCGAGCGCCGAGCAGACGGCGCGCGCCCAGGAAGTCGTCGACGACGCCCGCGAGCGCCTCACGGGCATTCTCAACATCGACTGCGTCGTGCCCGACTATTACGCCAAATATCCCAAGCCCTGCATGTGCGGCTGGGGCCGGGAATTCATGGCGGTGACGCCAGTCGGCCTGGTCTTGCCGTGCCACTCCGCCCAAACCATCCCGACCCTTGTCTTCGACAACGTCAAGGATCGGCCCCTGGCAGAGATCTGGACGGCGGGAGCGGCTTTTGAGGCCTTCCGCGGTTCTGACTGGATGCAGGAACCCTGTCGCAGTTGCGCCCGCAAGGAAATCGATTTTGGTGGCTGCCGTTGCCAGGCCTACGCGCTCACCGCCGATGCGGCTGCGACCGATCCGGCCTGCACGCTCTCGCCCCATCACGCGGCGATGCGCACCCTGGCAGATGGCGAAAGCGCCGACCCGCCGGCGGACTTCACCTATCGCCGGATCGGGCTATACCCGGCCTGAGAAGACCAGGCGGTCCTCAGAACAAAAGCTTATTTTCATCCGCATCGGGAATGGCAATGTCCAGGTCGAAGTCGGACTCGATCAGCGTCCGTGCCGAGTCATCGCCTTGGCCGGCTGCGCGTTTGATCCAGTTCTTGCCGACCGCCATGTCCTGGATCTCCGTTCGACCGCGCAGAATCGAGAGCCCATAATTGTATTCGCCGATCGAATAGCCGAGCTCGGCCGCCTTGCGCTCCCATTCCACCGNAACNTTGGTGTCCTTGATGACGCCAAGACCGTTGTCATAGAGCTGCGACATCCAGATCATCGAGGCCTCGTTGCCCATCTCCGCGCACTGCTTGAAGATCTTGGCGCCCTCGTCGTAATAGGCGAGCTTGATGGCGAGCCAGCCCACGGTGCACATGATCGGATCGCCCCGCTTGAAGTCGTGGTACTTGGCAAAGTGCTGGATTGTGAGTTCTTCCGGATTCGTTATGCCCTCGTCATCGACCTGTTGCTCGCGGTTGTCCTGTGCCAGGGCGGCAGCGCCGGTCAGCAATATCGCGGAAAGGGCAATGGCAATAATTCGCATGGGGCTTGTTCCTCTGGCCAAGGATGTGGATCAAAGCGCGACGCTTGGAACACGCAGCACGTTCTCACGCCAACAATCTCCAATGTGACCTAAAAATTGATGAATTTCAACGGATGACGAGCGTCGGAAAACGATGCTTGGCGGAATCCGATTCAGTCAGATTTTCCGGCCTGATCAGCCGCCCGTATTTTTCTGCCGGCGGCGAGGCGAGCTCGTTCATATCGGTTTCCATCAGTGTCCCCTTGATCGTGCCGTCGGGCGCCAGCGCCAGATCGTAATAAATGCCGTTCCAGAAATTGATGCCGTACTCGCCGGTCGATTTGTGCAGAAACAGCAGATCGTATTCCAGATCCGTCAAATCATCGGCTGAAACCTGGCGCCGCAGCGCGTGCGGATAAGGCAGATGACACAATGTCTGCTCAGCATCCTCCAGGCACCTGAAGGGCCGCATCGACAGAAAATGTTCGCTAAAGCCGGGGTTGTCGATCTTGATGGTGTAACTCGTGCGCCCGTCCTGGGCTGCAAATTGTATGGTTCCAACGGCCACCTCTTCACCCGAACGCGAGACGAGGTGCACCGTCTTGCCGCCCTCCAGGCTTGCCGCCGTGCCTGCAGATGGCGCCGGGACCCATGCCAGCATTCCAATGACCAGAGCGGCCAATTTCCCGATTCTCTGGCCCGCGCCCATAAATTTCGTCGTTTCACATCGCACAGCTAAACCCCATCATTCGACCGTCAGCGGAACAGGCTTGGCCTCGACCAGCGTGTTGCCCGCCTCCTTCCAACCCGCATCGCCTTCGGGAAACCAGAACAGATTGTCGTAGCCCCACGACGAGGCGCGCTTACTGGCGTTCCAAGACATCCAACAGTCTGTCTGACAGTAAAGTACGATTCCCTTGGATTTGTCACCGGCCGTCAAACGCTCGAGATTCTCGCGGAAATACTGCTCCATCACCGGTGTCAAAAAGCCTGAGCCCACGTCGGGGAGCCATGTGCTGCCGGCAATATCGAAGCGTTTTTGTTGCACGAACCACTCACCGGTGATGGGGTCGAAGCCCGCCCCCACATGGGCGTTGACGTCCACCAGGATGACCTCTTTGTTATCGATCTTTTTCTTGAGCGTTGCCGCGTCGACGCGCGTGGACCCAGGCGCCGATTGGGGCAGCGCGGCGCGGTAATGTCCCATGCGGTAACCGGTCTTGGGATCGATGTGAGGGTAAGACTGCTCGGCCAACAGCACTGTTGGCAATGCAAACATCGTCGCCAGGCTCAGCGCCGTGAAAAGCGCGAACTGCGTCCACTGCGTCATCCCCATTACTGCTGCACGCCACGTCATTGAACTTTTTCCATAAACTTGAATTGGCCGCGTCATCGATTTATTTCACCATGACTCAGCGAAAACATATAGGTGTTGGTTTCACCCGTCCAAAGGCGCACACGCCGCCACAAGCTTATCTCGCGTCATGCCAAAATCCGTCATCGCCCTGTTAGCTAGTCTTCTTGCCGTGCTCGTGTCCAGTCAGGCTGTTGCCGCGCCCGTGCGCGTCGCCGTTCTCAAATTCGGCACGGTGAGCTGGGAAATGGACGTCGTTCGCCGCAACGGATTCGACGCTGCCGAAGGCATCGCGATCGATTTGGTCGAGCTGGCGTCGGGCCAAAGCGCCAAGGTGGCGCTGCAGGCAGGCTCCGTAGACGTCATCGTCAGTGATTTGCTTTGGGTTTCTCGCGTCAGAGCCAAGGGGAGAGACTTCGTATTCGCTCCCTACTCCGCGAGCCTGGGCGATCTCATGGTGCCGCCCGAGAGCAACGTTCGCGGCATCGCCGGGCTTGCGGGCAGCAAAATAGGCGTTGCCGGCGGACCGCTCGACAAGAGCTGGCTGATCATTCGGGCGTTTTCGAAAAAACTCGCTGGCGTGGATTTGGCGGACGCTGCCGAGCCGGTCTTCGCGGCTCCCCCNTTGCTCAACCAAAAGGCCAAGCAGCGCGAGCTCGCCGCCGTCCTCAATTATTGGCCATACAGCGCGCGTCTGGAGGCCAAGGGCTTCAAACGCCTCGTTGGCGTCAGACAAGCGTTGGTCGAGCTCGGCATCGCCGGCGACCCCCCAATCGTCGGCTACGTGTTTCGAGAGGGCTGGGCCAGGAAAAACGCCGGCCTCGTTGAAGGGTTTCTGCGCGCCACCGGCAGAGCGCGAAAACTGCTCTTCGAATCGGATGCCGAATGGGAACTGGTCCGGCCGCTGATGCGGGCCGAAAACGAAGCGACCTTCGTCAGTCTGCGCAATCGCTTCCGCAGCGGCGTTCCGAAATCAAGCCCAAACTCATTGCAGCACAGCGCCGAAGGGATTTATAGGGTGTTGAGCGAAGCCGCAGGGGAAGCTCTCGTCGGCCCGCAAAAAACTCTCGCTCCAGGCACGGTTTGGGCCGTTGAGTGAGGTCGTTTGCGGCAGCCATTCACATGAGCGAGTGAGCACATCGTCATGAGCAAATCTGCTCCNGCCAGCACCCTCACCTACCAGGCGCTTTCGATCGCCGGCGGGCTNGCCCTATGGTTCGTGGCCGCCGCCNTGATCGAGAGTCCCTTGCTGCCCGGCCCCGTGGCCGTTGCCGCTTTCACCCGCGAGGCCATTGCTTCGGGCGAAATGCCTTATCACATGGCCATCACGCTGGCCCGCGTGGCCGCCTCCTTCGTCATCGCCATGGCGCTCGGCTTGGCGATCGGCCTCCTCATGGGCCAATCCCAGCTCGCCGACCGGATTGGCGACCCATGGTTGATCTTCTTTCTGAACACGCCGGCGCTCGTCGTCATCATCATGGCCTATGTCTGGTTCGGCCTGACGGAAGCCGCCGCAATCGGCGCGGTGGCGCTCAACAAGATTCCAAACGTCGCTGTTACCGTGCGCGAAGGCGCGCGCGCCCTCGACCCCCGCCTCGACGACTTGGCCCGCGTCTACCGCCTGAGCCAATTCGAGCGTCTGAGACAGGTGGTCGTGCCCCAGATGCAACCCTTTTTCGCCGCCGCCGCGCGCTCCGGTATCTCGCTGATCTGGAAAATCGTTCTTGTTGTCGAGCTGCTGGGGCGCTCGAATGGCGTCGGCTTTCAACTTCACCTTTATTTCCAAATGTTCGACGTCACCGCCATCCTCGGTTACACGCTCGTGTTCGTGGCGCTGATGATTGCCATCGAGGTTTTCCTGGTCCAGCCCTATGAACGTTATGCAACGCGCTGGCGCATCCGCTCCGCTTGAGGTTCGCATTAGCGACAAGACCTATGCGGGCGCCGACGGCGGGGCCGTGCAGGCGGTCAAGGGGCTTGCTCTGACGTGTCCGGCGCAAACCTGCACCGCCCTTGTCGGACCGTCTGGTTGCGGCAAAACGACGATTTTGCGGATCATCGCCGGCCTCGACTCGAAATTTACCGGCGAGGTGAGCTTTGCCGGCGCGCCGATGGCCCAGGCGCGGATCGGCTTCATCTTTCAGGAGCCTACCCTGCTCCCCTGGCGCACGGTCGAAGACAATATCCGTCTTGCCGCACCGGGTCTCAGCGACCAGGCGCTGACCTCATTGTTGGCTCAGGCCGAGATCGCCGACATCGGTCCGCGTTTTCCAGGAGAGCTTTCGTTGGGTCTGGCGCGCCGCGTCTCGATCGTGCGCGCAATCGCCGCCAAACCGGACCTGCTGTTGTTGGACGAGCCCTTCGTCTCCCTTGACGAGGCAACGGCCAAAACGCTGCGCGCCCTGGTCGGGCGCATTCTCGACAGCGAGGCGGTCACGGCGATCCTCGTCACCCACGACCTGCGCGAGGCGGTCGAGCTCGCCGACCAGATCATCACGCTCTCGCCCCGGCCGGCCCGCGCCAAATCCCACCGCCAAATTCCAACGCCGCGCGCAAAACGCACGCCCGCAATGCGAAAAAAACTACTGGGCCAGATCGAGCGCGGCACAAAAAGCCGCTAAAGCCTAGGCTGCAGCCTTGATCTCGCTCGAGACACCACGGTGGTTGCGGTAGATGCGGCGCGCCCAATCGAACGTGGCGCTGTCGCGAAACTGGTTGAAGACGTCGAGTAATTCGGGATCATCCTCCAATTGGGGCCAATCGAAGGGATGCTCGTCGGGTAAGACGCCGATCGAAAGCATCGAAGCGACCATGATGTCGGCGCGGCTCAGCCTGTCACCGATAAGAAACTCGCGGCCCTTAACGCGCTTGTCGAAGCGCGCGATCTGTTCGGCGAGTTTCGCCCGCGATTGCGCGATATAAGCGTCGTCCCGCACATAGGTGTCATGGATGCGCTTCTTCAAAATTGGGTAGCTCAGCGAGAAGAACGCCTTCTTGTAGGCCGGCATGCCGTAAGTGAAGCAGTGCTTCATCGGCGCCTTGTAGTGAATGAGGCGCTGATAGATCACCGCGCGCAGCGGAATGCCGATATTTGCGTCGGCGTCGGCTTCCAATTGAGCCGCCTCGTCACACGCCTTGCCGCCTTCGGGCGCCAAGGGATTGCCGGGAAATCGCGCGTCCAAGAAATCGATGATCTCACGCGAGCCCTGCACCACCTCGTCGTCGATCAAAAGCACGGGCAGCGATGATTTGGGCGCGATGCGTGGGATCAGCAAGAGATGCAAACCTGGAACGATCGGCGTCGCCTTGTANTCGACGCCCTTCAGATCGAGCGCCCAACGCGCGGCTTCGCAGTAATGGGAATGGGGAAAGAGATAGAGTTCCGCCACGGCGTCTAGACCAATGCGGAGATGACGAACATCGGATAGCCCGTATAGAGCGCCGCACCCCAAGCTGCAAAGAAGCCCGCAACCAGAAACGCCACGAAACCGCGGCCCAGGCCCTTGGCGTAACCGGCCATGAACGAGGACGAGGCTAATCCAGACCGCCTGGTCGCCGCGATAAAGGTGGCGCCGAAAAGCACCAGCATCGAAACGCCGCCAGCGACCAGCGACACACACCAAGGACAGCGGTGTTCGGCGTCGGCTTGATGGATGTTGCAATCGGCATCCAGCCCCGCCCACGGCCACGCGCAGCCGCACTCGAACAAATAGCCGCAATAGGGTGTGACGAAGATTGCGGTGAAGCCGATCATGGTGAGCCCCGCCCAAATCTCAGGCCGCGCCAGCCATGATCCTGTCCCGTTGGTCGCCATACGCCGCCGCCCTTTCGCTTTTTGGGTCGATCAATCAAACATTCATATGGGTAATGTGGCCAAGCAATGCACGCAAGGCCGCGGGCCTCAGCCCCGTCCGCCCCGTGGCTGCAGGCCCTTGGATGGATCATACGCCCACACCGCCGCCAGCAGGAAAGTAAGAAACGCAGCGGCGACGATGACGAACGCTTGGCCATTAAGCTCGCCATAAAGCGCAAAGCGGATCAGCTCGACGGCGTGGGTGAAGGGGTTCCAGCTGCACACCTGATAGAGCGCCAGGCTCGATTCCTTGATCTTCCAGAGCGGGAACAGCGCCGAGGAGGCGAAGAACATCGGGAATATGACGAAGTTCATCACGCCCGCGAAGTTTTCGAGCTGTTTGACGGTGGAGGAGAGCAGCATGCCGAGCGCACCCAGCATGAGCCCCGAGAGCACCAGAGCCGGGAACACCGTGACCATGCCCCAAAGCGGCAGATCGACACCGAAGAGGTAGGCAATCGCCAAAAACGCATAAGCCTGCAGGATCGAAACGAACACACCGCCGCTCAGGCGTGCGAGCAACAGGAACCAGCGCGGCAGCGGCGCGGTCAGCAGCACCCGCATCGAGCCCATCTCGCGGTCGTAGACCATCGAAAGCGAGCTCTGCATGCCGTTGAAGAGCTGGATCATCGCAACAAGCCCCGGCGCGATGTAAATATCGTAGGTGATGTAGGTCTGATACGGCGGAATGATCGAGAGGCCGAGCGCAGCGCGGAAACCGGCCGCGAACAGAAACAGCCAGACCAACGGACGCACCATGGCGGCGAGAAAGCGCTCGCGCTGTTGCAGGAAGCGCAACGCCTCGCGCCAGACGACGCCGCGCAAGGCGCTGAGGTAGGCAGGCGCGGTCACGCTCATGGCGAGATCTCTCGCGTCAGCCCGTCAAAGGCGTCGCCGAGATCCTTGGCGCCTGTCCGTTTGACCACCTGACCAGCAGTCCCCTGTTCGACCACCCGGCCCCGATGCAACAGCACGATGTCGTCTCCGGCCTCGATTTCGTCGATCAAATGGGTCGCCCACAGCACGGCCAACCCGCGGTCTCGGGCAAGCGCGTGAACATGAGCTACAATCGCCGCCCGGCTCGGCACGTCGAGCCCGACCGTCGGTTCGTCCAAAATAAGAACGCTTGGGTCGTGCAGCAGGGCGCGCGCGATCTCGACGCGGCGGCGATGGCCGCCATTGAGCACCCGCACCCGCTCCCCCGAGCGGGCGCCCATGTCCATGCGCTCGAGTTCTCGCGCGATCGCGTGGTCGCGTGCTGTGCCTGAAAGCCCGTGCAGACTGGCGAAATAGGCCAGGTTCTGCCCCACCGTGAGATCGAGATCGAGTGTGGGCTGCTGGAACACGATGCCCAAGGGAGCCAGCGCCGCGCTTCCTGCCCGCGCCAAATCGCGCGACGCGATCTCGATCCGGCCACGGTCTTGGATGAGCAGTCGTGTGATCAGCGCAAATAGCGTTGTCTTGCCCGCGCCATTGGGGCCGAGCAAACCGGTAAACCGGCCGGGCATAACCTCGAAACTGACGTCGTCGAGCGCGCGCTCCGCGCCATAGGAAAAGCTCAAACCCGACACCGAGAGAGCCGGCGCTCGTTCCGATCCATTCGGCTTGGCGCCGGATTTTGCCGTTTTTCGCGAAGCTTTGCTCATGCGCCAAACCTAGCCGTCCCCCATGGCCCCGCCAAGGTCGCGCAATCACCATTCGTTAAGCCTGGCGAGAATTACCGCGACCAAATGTCCGTCTGCTTGCTCTTCTTTAAGACAGGGGCGCTAGGCTCTCCCGCAAATCAACAATCCTCAATGTGAGGGAGCGTCATGCGAGTTTCCAGCGTTATCATGCTTTCAGTCGCCCTTGTCTTCGGGCTGATTGCAGCGTTTTTGGCCAAGATCTGGCTCGATCAGCAAGCGAGCCAGCCCGACGTCGTCGTTCAGCGGCCCAACGAAGAGATGGGGCGCGTCGTCGTTGCCGATAAGCCGCTGCGTTTCGGCATGAAGGTGTCGTCGAACATGTTGCGCGAGGTCGATTGGCCAAAGAGCGGGATACCCAAAGGCGCCTACACCAGCAAGAAGATCATGTTCACGGACGGCGGCAAGCGGGTTGTGCTGGCCGCCATCGCCGCTAATGAACCGATCCTCAAAGCTAAGATCACGGGACCGGGCCAACGCGCGACGCTTTCGGCTCTGGTTGCCGAGGGCTTGAACGCCGTTTCCATCCGGGTCAACGACGTGCTCGGAGTGGCGGGATTCATTTTGCCCGGCGAACGCGTCAACGTTCTTTTGACCCAAACGCCGCGTCAGGAGCTTCAGCCAGGCGGCGGCGCCAAGGAGGCTGGCGCCCACACCGACGTGCTGCTGCAAAACGTGCGCGTGCTCGCCGTCGACCAACTCGCCGACGACCGCAGCGAGAAACCGACGCTTGTGAAAACCGTCACCATCGAGGTCGACACCGAGCAGGCCCAGAAGCTCGCGCTGGCCAATGCCGTCGGTACGCTGTCGCTTGCGCTGCGCAGCGCCGGCTCCAACTCACCCAATCGGGCGCGCCGGATCACCATGACCGACTTGCGCTCCGACCTGTCGCTGTCGCGCCGGGTCGCCAAGCTCGCAGGCCCCTCGGCGGCGGGATCGGCCGTGAACATCACCGTGACGCGCGCAGTCGAACGTGAAGATTACAGCGTTCCCCGCGAGTCTCGGTAACATTTCGATAAGCAAAAAATCTAACTATTCCTCAAGCACGATTACAACTCTCAAGAAAAAAGGCTTGCAGAGAATACTTCCATAACTAATGGCCGCTATTGTTGAGCCATAAAGAATAAAAAAGTCGAATAATGACTTTTGGGGGGAAATGATGATTTTGGATAAGGGATTTATCATTCCGCGTTCGCGCAGGGTGATATCAATATCTCACGAAGCAGTTGCCGCCGGCCTGACGCCGAAGACGCCTTCATTGATGTCGCGTCTGGTGTCGGTCGGGGCCCTGCTCATCTCGCTCGCGATCGTTTTTGGCGCCGGTCTGTCCGCCCAAAGCAGCGCGGCCCACGCAAATCCAGCGGCCCGCATCGACCGCAACGTCAGTCTGGAATCGCCGGAAACCGTCACGCGGATGACGGTCACCGTCAACAAGTCCGAGACCCTGCGCATCGAGCAGCCTTTCGTCGAGGCGCTGGTGGGCAATTCCGACATCGCAGACATCATCCCGCTGACCGATCGCACACTTTATGTGCTGGGCAAGAAGATCGGTTCCACCCGGCTCTCCGTCCTCAACGACACGAAGCAGTTGATGGGCATCATCGAGATCGAAGTGGCCTACGACGCCGACGCGCTCTCCAGCCAACTGCAAAAGAGCCTGCCCGGCAGCAAGGTCAACGTGACCTCGGCCAACGGCAAACTCCTGCTGACCGGCTGGACGTCCGATTCGATCGCGCTCGAAAAAGCCGTCGCCATCGCCAATCAATACGCACCCGACGCCGTGACCAACCAGCTCACCGTCGCAGGCTCCCAGCAAGTGCTGCTGGAGGTCCGCTTCGTCGAGGCTTCGCGCGATGCTTCGCGCAATCTGGGCATCAGCTGGGACGTGGCATCACGCCAAGCCGGCAGCTTCCTGGCGCTCACCAATCTACCGACCACTATCGGCCTCGGCGCCTTTCCAAGCACCGTTCTGCCTTTTGGTTCCATGGTGGCGCGTCTTCTGAACGGCGGCATGACTGCCGACGCGATCGTGCAAGCGCTTGAGGAGCGCGGCATGGCCCGTCGTTTGGCCGAGCCGAACCTGGTGGCGCTTTCGGGCGACACCGCGAGCTTTCTGGCCGGCGGCGAGTTCCCGTTCCCGATTGCGCGCGAAGACGACAACATCTCCATCGAATTCAAGAAATTCGGTGTTGGCCTCGCCTTCACGCCGACCGTTCTTTCAAACGGCGTAATCAATCTGAAAATCGAACCTGAAGTGAGCGAGATCGATCCCAACAACACGTTGGTCGTGAACGACACCACCATTCCAGGTCTGGTGACCCGCCGCGCCAAGACAACGGTCGAGTTGCGTGACGGTCAAAGCTTCGCCATCGCAGGTCTGCTGCAGTCGAACCACACAAAGGCCGCCCGTCAACTGCCATGGATCGGTCAGGTGCCGGTGCTGGGTTCGCTGTTCCGCAGCGCCTCTTATGAGAAGAGCGAGACGGACCTCGTGATCATCGTCACGCCCCATCTCGTCAAACCCGCCACGCCGCAACAGCGCTTGGTGACCCCGCTCGACCAAATGATGCCGGGCAACGACATCGACTTCTTCGTCAACGGCAGGGACGAGCTGTGGAACACCCGCGTGCTGAATGCTGCCGGTGAGGACGTTGGCCTGGGTGACGAGGGCCACATGCTGGAAGCCAACAGTTACGTGCCGATATCACCCGTCGCTCCGCTTCACACCAGCTCGCTGGCCAGGGAAGGATCCTAATCATGAAGAGCGCAACGACACAGGTCCTTAACACCTTCATCGCCTTGAGCCTTTCGGCCTCGCTGATCGTGCTGACCGGATGCCGGGCGGAGAACCGCTATCTCGCCCGCCGCGATTCGATCACGCTGGGCGCCGGCGAAGCGGTGGCCCGCAACAACGCGGTCCATGTGATCAATCCGTGGCCGAAGCATTCCCAGGATCCATATTTCAAAACCGACGGCAAACGCATGATGGTGGCCGTCGAGCGCTATCAGGCCAACGAAAGCCTGGAGCCCGAGGGATCGGACACGACCGAACGGTTCAAGGATGAGCAAGGTCCGCCGCCCGCACCGCCACCCGGTGCGCCAGGCGCGCCCTAAGCGCAGCAAAATCGCCAGACGCGGGAACCCCGGCAGGATGACGAGCCCTGTCCGCCCCGCCCAAGGAGCAACGGCAGAACTGAGATGTTGAAGCAGTTCACAAAATCAAGCGACGATCGGGTCGCCATCAGGCTGGTGACTGCCAGCGAGGAGTTGGCCCGTCGGCTCGGCGCTATTTTCGAGCAAGACTCCCGCTTCGTCATGAACGACGTGACAAAGAGCGTCGCCGAGGCCGAGACAAAAAGCATCAGCCCACCAGTTCGCTCCATCCTTCTGGCAGAACTCGACACCTCCAGCAGCGAGGAGTTGGCTGCGCTCGAACGCATCATGGATACTTCGGGCAACACTCTGGCAGTGGTTGCCATCGTCGATTCGCTCTCTGAGGGCACCGTGCGCAAGCTGCTGCAGCTTCGCGTCACCGATCTCGTTTCCAAGCGCGATTCACAGCAGGATTTGATACGGGCCTGCGAGCGGGCCCTGCGGTCTGAGAGCGCACAATCGCGCTTCGGCGGCGCCACCTGCAACGCCTTCGTCTCAGCCGGCGGCGGGGCGGGCAACACCTCGCTCGCCATCCAGAGCGCCTTCGTCGTCGCCCGCGACACCGGCCAATACCAGTCAACCTGTCTGATAGACATGGACTTCCAGCGCGGCGCCGTGATCGACTATCTCGATCTTGAGCCCAATCTGCAAATCGATGAGATCGCGCCCACCCCCGACCGCCTCGACGAGCAACTGCTCGAGGTGATGGTTTCGCGCCACGACACGGGGCTTGCCGTGCTCGCGGCCAAAAACGCACTGCGCTCCTACGAGACAATCGGCGTCGATTTCGTGACCCACATGCTCGATCTGGCATCGATCAAGTTCGACAACCTCATTCTCGACATGCCACGGGTTTGGCTGCCCTGGTCGCGCAGCGTTTTGCAAGGGTCCGATAAGGTATTCGTGGTCACCGAGATGACGGTGCCTGGCCTGCGCCAAGCCCGTCGCCTGGCCGACGCGCTGGTGACCGAATGTGGTGACGAGCTCGAAATCGGCGTGATCGTCAACCGCTTCAAGAAAACGCTGTGGGGCGGCATCAACGCCGTCCGCCGCCAAGACGCCGAAGACGTACTGGGCTCCTATCTTGCGGGCTTCGTCGCCCAGGACTATCCGCTGGTCCGCGAAGCGATCGACCGTGGCGTGCCGCTTTACGAAATCGACAAGCACAACCGCATCGACAAGGATTTGGGCGAAATTCTGCTCCACAGGGAGCCGGCGCGGAGCACTGAGCCAGCCCCGGGCGCACCTGCTCTTATCCCGGCCTAGCCAGCCGAGATCGTTAAAATTCGAACGGCTCAATTGAGCGTTTTTTTGCTTTTTTTTCGTAGACTTGCATCAGCGACGGAGAAAGTGAGCCGGCGCGAACGAGGATAACGGACGAGGCTTGATATGGGGCGGTTTTCAGCCGGAGTAAAGCAGCACGTAAGCGCGCATGCCGAACCCTCGGCATTGCCGCAACCTGCCGAAAGCGAGACGATCGACGCAGCAGTCCCTGAGGGCGAAGACGCACACGGCGCCAGCGGCGTCAATGGCGGCGACCCAGAACTCCTGAAATCCCGCCTGCTCGAAGCCAAAGTGCGGTTGCACCGCCAGCTGATCGACGAGATCGATCTCTCGGCGATAGAGAAAATTCCCGAAGCGGAACTGCGCAAGCAGATCGCCGAGATGCTCGGCGAACACGTGCTCTCCGAGCGCCTGCCGCTCAACGCCGATGAGCTCGACGCCTTCGCCGACGAGCTGTTCGATGAAATGACCGGGCTCGGACCGATCGAACCGCTGCTCGCCGACCCCACCGTGTCCGATATTCTCATCAACACCCATGCGCTGGTCTTCGTCGAGCGCCGCGGCCAGCTCGAACAAACGCCCGTGCGTTTCAAGGACGAGGCGCATCTGTTGCGCATTCTCAACAAAATCGTTGCCGGCGTCGGCCGCCGGGTCGACGAATCCCAGCCCATGGTCGATGCCAGGCTGGCCGACGGCTCGCGCGTTAACGCGGTCATCCGCCCGCTGGCCGTCGACGGGCCGCTGATCTCGATCCGTAAATTTTCCAAAAAGCCCTTCTCCCTCGACAAGCTCGTCGAAATGGACAGCATCCGGCCGCAAATGTGCGAGGTGCTCGCTGGCGCAGTGAAGGGCCGCGTCACACTGATCGTCTCCGGCGGCACAGGCAGCGGCAAGACCACCATGCTGAACGCCCTCTCAAACTTCATTTCCGAAAAGGAACGCCTTGTCACCATCGAGGACGCGGCCGAGCTGCAGCTCCAGCAACCCCACGTGGGACGCCTTGAAACGCGCCCGCCTAACCTGGAGGGCAAAAACGAGATACGTCAGCGCGAACTCGTCAAGAACGCGCTTCGCATGCGCCCCGACCGCATCATCCTGGGCGAGGTACGTGGCGAGGAAGCCTTCGACATGCTCCAAGCCATGAACACGGGCCACGAAGGATCGATGGCCACGATCCATGCCAACAACCCGCGCGAGGCCATCTCGCGGCTCGAGAACATGGTCGGCATGGCCGGTCTCAACATGAGCGAATCTAGCGTGCGCGCCCAGATCGGCGCCGCCATCCAGCTCGTCATTCAGTTGCAACGCCTGAGCGACGGTTCCCGCCGGGTCACCAGCATTGCCGAGATCACCGGCATGGAAGGCAACATCATTCAGATGCAGGAGATCTTCGCTTACGTGCGCAACCACACCGACGACGAAGGCAAAATACACGGCGAATACCGCGCCACCGGCGTTCGCCCGAAGTTTCTGAACGAGCTCAAGGCCCAGGGCATCAAAATCCCGTCCGAATACTTCGANCCCAAGGACCCCCTGTGATGTTCGAGATCACGTCNGAAAATCTGCAATTGGCGATTTTCATGCTGATCGGCGTCGCCGTTTTCCTGGCGGCCGAAGCCATCTATCTCGGCGTTTCCAACCGTGCCTCCTATTTGCGTAAAATCAATAAGCGCCTCTCCATCCTGGAAAATTCCGGCGACCAGTACCAAGCCTTGGTCGAGCTGCGCCGCGCGCGCTCCCTCACCTCCGAGGGCAACTTCCGCCTGCCGCTGATATGGCTCAATCGGCTGGTTCTGCAGTCGGGCATAACCATGGGATTAACCCGTTTCGCCACGACGTTCGCCATCCTGGCCATGGTCTTGGCTTTCGCCGCATTCATCGTCGAAGGCAACCTGCTGATCGCCGCCGCGGTCGGCATGGGAGGCTCGACCATCCTGCCGTTGGCTGTCCTGAAATTTCTGCGCGCGCGGCGTTGGAAGGCCTTCGAAGCCCAGCTTCCCGACGCCGTCGACGTGATGGTGCGGAGCCTGCGCGCCGGCCATCCACTGCCCGTCTCGATCTCCATGGTGGGCCGCGAGCTCGGCGACCCGATCGGCAGCGAATTCGGCCTCACCGCCGACGAGCTGACCTACGGCCTCGATCTCGAAGCCGCCATGGGCAATATGGCGAGCCGGGTCGGTCAGGACGACTTGGCGCTCCTCATCGTCGCCATCACCATCCAGGCCCGCACCGGCGGTAATTTGGGCGAAATCCTATCCAATCTTTCACGTATCCTGCGCACCCGTTTCAAGATGCGCCGCCGTGTCCGCTCTCTCTCGGCAGAGGGACGTTTTTCGGCACTGGCGCTCTCGGTCCTGCCGTTTCTGGTTTTCGGCTGCTTGACCGTCTTCGCGCCCGATTTCTATGGCGGCATCTGGAAAGAACCAATCGTAACCCAGGTGCTCAGCTCCGCTTTCGCCTTCATGATGGTCGGCAATTTCATCATGTACCGCATGACCCAGTTCAGGATGTGAGCCGATGGGCATCGATCTCAGCTCCGTATCCAACCTGTTTCTGGACAACCTCACCGTACTCGTTGCCCTCTTTGTTTTCCTGTTCGTGGCGGCGATAACTTTCACGGCGGTCTCGGCCGTGCGCAGCCGCGATGAAATTCGCCGCCGTGTGCTGTTGTCGGGCTCGATCGAGGACGTCGATCCCTCCGAGCGCCGCGGACTGCGCCATCAACAGATGGCCCGCACCCGCAGGCTCTTGACCCAAGCGGCCTCCAACTTCGTGCCGCAGGACGAAAAATCGCTTTCGGCCGTGCGCAAGCAGCTGACCCAGGCGGGCTTTTATCAGCCCTCTGCGCTCGCCGGTTATTACCTTGTGCGCGTTGTGCTGGCTGTTCTCTTGCCGGGCATCTTCTTTTTCGCCAACCAATCGTTCGATCTCGAATATTCGGGCACGCGCGAAGTCGTAGTGCTGGCATCCCTGGCGGTGCTCGGCCTCTTTGTGCCGCGTATCATTCTTTCCCGTATCACCAGCGTCCTGCAGCGCCAGTGCCGGGAAGGTTTCCCCGACTTCATGGACTTGATGGTGGTCTGCGCCGAGGCGGGTCTCAGCATCGATGCGGCTCTGGAGCGCGTCAGCCGCGAACTGACAAACAGCTATCCGTTCCTCGGTTCCAACCTTCACATGGCCACACTGGAGCTGCGCGCCGGCAAGGGATTGAGCGACGCGTTTCAGTATCTGGCGGAGCGCTTGGGCATTCAGGAGGCTCGCAACCTGGGCTCCCTGCTTCAGCAATCACAGGAACTTGGCACCAGCCTGTCGGACGCTCTTCGTGTCTTCAGCGACGAGATGCGCGACAAGCGGATGTCGGCGGCCGAGGAGAAGGCGCACGCATTGCCCTCAAAAATGGCAATCCCGATGATGATCTTCGTCTTTCCGATTATCTTGATTGTCATTCTGCTCCCCGTCTTCGTTCGCGTTTCCGTCAATCTTTAGACCTGCAATATCGCGCGCAACGCCCCCCAACGGCGTTAACGCCGCGTTTAGGCTAATTGCGTCGAGAGCGTGAGCCCATGCGCGATCGGGCGTAGAATCATGGGCTTATGGGGCACATTTTCACCAGATTGGTTATGGGACTGAGATTGGGGCTTGTTTTGGCCGCTGCGCTGGCGCTGGCGGGCTGCAAGGCCAAGGCTGTCGACAACGATATCACTTACGGAATCGACGCGGTCCGCCCGGCCACGTTTTCCAAGGGTTCCCAGTCTCCGCTCGAGCGCGGCCGCTTGCATTATTCGCGCGGCGATTACGGTCTGGCTGAGAAATATTTTCGCCAGGCAGTCGAACAGAATTCCAATAATCCCAACGCCTGGATCGGACTTGCCGCGACCTATGATCGTCTCAAACGGTTCGATCTCGCCGACCGTTCCTACAAGGTGGTCATCAAAATGGTCGGCTACACGGTGCCGGTTCACAACAATTTGGGCTATCACTACTATCTGCAGGGCGAGATGAAAAAAGCGCGCAAGCACTTCGATGCCGCCCACAACATCGATCCCTCGAACCCGCAGGTGATCGCCAATCTNGAANTGCTCGACGCCACCTAAGCGGCTATTTCACGTTGAATGTGACGACCGTACCCTTGTCCTCGAGCCCCATGGCCGCAAGNGTGAAGCTGCCNGTGCTTATCGGAACAAAATAGAGCTCGGATTCTGCTTCGTCCTCATATTCCAGCTCGTAAAGATTGGTGGCCTTGATCTCCATTCCGCCAGCCTCCAGCTTGCGGACCCAGATATTGCGGAAAAAGTCGGCGCCCCGAAGTGCATATTCCTTGCGGCCTGATGATTTGATTTCAAGCTTGTAACACTTGCCTGTTTCGAGCTCATAAGCCGACTGCGAGACTTTATATCCCGCCTCATCGGTCCCCAATACGAGCTCGGGCAGTTCGACGCATTTGCGGGCCATATTGCCTTTTGCAATGGCCGCATACGGCAACCCGGCCAGAATTGCGGCCAAGGCCGCGGCACCAACTCGTAACATTTCCAACGTCTCCCCTATTTTTCAAACAGGCTCAGTTCGTGGGCAGGATTTCCGCGCCCCATGGATAGCGTCCGACCTTGATTGTCTTGATCACCTTGAGGGCATTGACGTCCACCACAGAGACATCGCCCGACACGCCATTGGTAGTAAACAGCAAGTCTTCCTCCGGCGTGAATGCCATGTGCCAGACCCTGCGTCCCACCAGCAAATAGTCCTTGATCTCGTATGTCTTGGCGTCGACCACGGCCACATGATTGGAGGGACCAAGCGCCACGAAGGCAAGCGAGCCATCGCGCGTAAGGCGGATGCCCACGGGTTGAACGCGATCCTGCGAGATCCCCGGCAGTGAGAAGGAGATTTTCTTGATTTCCTTTTTGCTCTCGACGTCGAACACCGTCACGGTGCCGCCAATTTCCGACGACACCCAAAGCCGCTTGCCGTCGGGGTCGAACTCGGCGTGCCGCGGGCGCTGATCGACCAGCGAATTGTGCACCAGCTTGCGCTCGGCGACGTCGATCCAATGCACCATATTGGTGGTTTCCGAGGTGGTGATCGCCCATTTGCCGTCCGGGCTGACCGCCATGCCCTCGGGCTCGACGCCGACATCGATTTGCGCCACCACGGTACGTGTCTGCGTATCCACGATCGTCGTAACCGCATCATCCTCATTGGCGATAAACAGCAGCCCGCCGTCTGGATGCAACGCGAACTGTTCCGGATCCTCGCCGGAGGGGAGTTCGTACAGGATCTTGTTGGTCTTGACGTCGAGCACCTGAACCGTGTCGGAATCAGAGGCGCAGACATAGAGCTTGGTTTTGTCCTTTGAGAGCGTGATGCCGCGCGGCCGCTCGCCGACACTGATCGTGTCGACAACCTCCAGGGTTTTGGTGTCGATGATCGACACCGTGTCGTCTTTTTCGTTGGTGACATAGAGCAGATGGGCGTGGGCGGGTCCGCTGGTTGCGATCGCCAACGCCAGTGCGCACAAGATTCCAAGACGCATAAATTGCTCTCCCAAGGCTTTCATCCAGTCAGTTCATTTTGCATTTGGTCTCGGGGCCATCGATGCCCAGAGTGTCGAGATCGCTCGTTTGATGCAGAAAGCCCTCCATCGGCGCCAGCGCGACCAGCGCGCCGGTGTGAACCAATGGGATCGGCTGGCGCAGTTGGCCATTCCAGGGTCGATAGTCGAGCGCACGGCCTTTAAAAAGCGCGAGCTTGAACTCCGGGCCCCTGATATAGGCCGCCAGCTTTTGAACGTCTGCCGTATTTTGTCGGGTCACCGCCTCGCCCACGCTGCGCACCGCCGCCCAGGCCGCATAATCGCGCGCCCGCATGTCCCGCTTGGCGACTTCGCGGAACCGGTTTTGCAGCTGGACCGCACCCCACTGCTCCACCGCCCGGTGCCAGCCGACCGGCATCAGTCCCTGACTCCCCGCCACCGGCCGCGGCAACCACGTGTTGTAGAGAATGTACTGACCGAAATCGCCGGCCTCGTCGCTCACCAAGACCACGTCATAGTCGGCGTCCTGGGTGAGGCTGGGGACTTCGGCGGCGGCGTTGCGGCGCATATCGGCCTTCAGCGACCATGACTTCTCGGCGGTGATCGAAGCGCGAAACTTTTCAGCCGATTTGCGAAGCGCCTGCCCAAAGGCCTTGTCTTCGGCCCGGGGCCCTTCGATCAGCATGATCTTGGTCCAGCGTTTTTTGACGAGGAACTGCATCAGCGCATCGGCCAACATCGCGCGGCTCGGCAATGTGTGGAGCACATTGGCGCGGCACTCATTCTGCCGCAGACGCGTATCGGGCGCGCCGGCATTGAAGATCAAGGCGTCCTTCGTCTCCGGCAAATCGGCAAGCGCCAGCAGATCGTCGGCCGGCGCGTTGGCAACGATGAAGGCTGCGCTTTTTTCGGCCAACGCTTGTTTTGCCTGAGCCAGAAAATCGCCTTCGGGCGGCACGATCACTTCGCGCAAAGCATAACTCTGCTTCAGGAATCGTCCCGTCGTGGCGTTGTCCTCGATGCCGAGCCTTGCGCCTTGGAGCCCGTCGTCCAGCGGCGGCGCGTCGAGATTTGAAAGCGTCGGGGGTTGGGCGCGCTGATGCTCAAGATACAGGATCTCTATCGCGATCTGAGCGGTCGCGGGCGGCGCAGCGATCACCATCCAGCAGCACACCGCCGCAACGAGAAAACCCCGGAATCCGTTTACTACACGCATGGGCACAATCGACACACTAACCTAAAACTCGATCTCGGCATCCCACTTAAGCGTGAGGTCTGAAGTATCGTCCGTCAAACCGAACAGCAGGCCCAACGTCGCCTGAAGGCTCGGGCCCTCCGGTTCCCCCAACCCCGTCTCATTCCCACCATCTCCCTCGCCGTCTTCGCCCAGTGTCAGATAGAGCGTCGGTCCGATCAGGTGCTGCCTCGGGTCCCGGCCCAGCATCGTGTTGGCGACGTTACCGCCGACGTCGGGGACTTCCCCGAAGGCCTCGACGCCGAAGCCGAACCAGCCGCCCGCCATGTAGCGCACTTGCGTTGCGTAAGCGAAAGTCCAGTAATCGGGCGTTACTTTACGGACGGCCTCGCCATCCTCGATCTCCTTCTCCACTTCATCGAGGACCCGGGCGAAGTAGAAATTCCCGGTCGCCGAAAGCGGTCCCGAAACCGCCTTGACGAGTGGGCCGATGATCAGAGCGGTGCCCTCCTCGCCCTCGGCAACCGTCTCCTCAAGTCCCAGATAAAGGGTAGCGCCTAGCCCGCGCCGCTCCACGGGGAGGATCTCGAGCAAGGCGGCGAACTCGATTTCACTGAGCTTGAGGCTGTTGAAACTCGTGCCCTCGTCGTTGCGCTCCTGCTCGAACTCGGCGCCCGCCTGAAACTGCAGCCATTCCGTGAGGCCGATCTCGACCTCGACCTCGTGCTGCTGGCGAACCACCTCGTTCTCGATCTCGCCCGCCCTGGGTGCGTCATCGTCGTCATCGTCGGTCATTGGGCCTGGCGCCGGTCGGCCCGTAAACCAGCCGCCCCGGTACTCGAACTCGATCTCGCCCTTCTCGACCTCCGGCTCCTCGATTTCGAGCTCGACTGCCGCCGCCGGCGTGCAGATGATCAGCAATCCGCACAAAGCAGATCCCCAGAGGGTTGCGAACAAGCCTTGCATAATCTCCCCAGCTCCTGTCCTCGACCAGCTCTCTCAAGCCACAGATCAGGCGGTTCTCTATCAGGCCTCGGGTTGTAGACCAAACGACCAATGCTTAATTGGCCTGCACTTCCACAGCGCAATTTCTTACCGAAACCCAGTCAAATTAACGCACACCCCACACGCGCCCTTGAAAAGACCACACATTCCGCTCCATAAGAGGCCGCCGTGGGGGCGGAACGGCGCGTGCCACAGGACATAAGGTTTAGGGAATACCGATGCAAAAAGTGATCAATCGGCTTTTGAAGACAGTCTATGTCGTTGCCCTGCTGACGGGATCAGCGGGCTCGGCCCTCTCCCACGGCGACGTCCAGCCCCAACCCGTCGACACCACGGGCCTGAAGGAACTGGGCAAAGAGTGGATCGCCACAAACCCCTATCGCGGCGACAAGCTGGCCATCGAGATTGGATCGAGCGGCTATAATCAAAACTGCGCGCGCTGCCATGGTCTGGAGGCAAAATCAGGTGGGCTGGCGCCCGATCTGCGTTTTCTCGAGACTGACGAGGAAGGTGATGAGTGGTATGTGGAGCGCGTGCGCAACGGCTTCATCCAGAACGGCGTGACCAAGATGCCGCCCTTTGGCGACCTTTTGGGCCAGGAGGCGCTCTGGGCAATACGCAGCTATATAGATTCCCTGCCCGAGGATTGATCCATGCCGATCGCTTGCANGCAGCCGCCGCANGAACCNCAATCATGACCGCGCCCCGCCANGCAATTTGTTTTTTAGCCGCGCTGATCGCGCTGGTGTTGCCGTATCAGGCCCATTCGCGCCCGCTGGATGATGTCACGCAATCGGGCTGGTTGCGCATTGCCGTCTATCAGGATTTCGAGCCATTTTCCTATTCGGAGAACGGCGAGCTTAAGGGCATCGACGTCGACATCGGCAAGGCGCTCGCCAAGGCGCTCAAACTTGAGCCGCGCTTCATGAACCTGCAAGCCGACGAGGACGTCGACGACGATTTGCGCAACGGCGTTTGGAAAGGCCATTATTTGGGCGGCGGCGTCGCCGATGTGATGCTGCACGTCCCCGTCGACCCCGAGGTCAAGCAGCGCAACGAATTTGTGGTGATATTCGGCCGCTACTACACCGAAGGCATTGCGGTCGCGGCCAACCCCAAAATGGTCAAAAACGTCATCACGATGGCGCCGTTCCTGAACGAAAAAATCGGCGCCGAGATCGATACGCTGGCCTCTTTTTATCTGGGCAGCGCATTTGGCGGCCAGTTGCGCGACAACATGGTGAGCTACAAAACGATCGCCACTGCGGCCGAGGGGCTGAAAAACCGCGAGGTCGCGGGTCTGATGGCGATCAAGAGCCAGGCCGATTGGGCGGCGAAAGTGGCCGGAGCGCCCATCGAAGTCGTGCAGCCCTCGATGCCCGGCCTCATGGTGCGGAATTGGGACATCGGCGCCGCCGTTAAACACGATTCGCGCGATTTGGGTTACGCCATTGGCGATGAGCTGGCCAAATTGCGTAAATCGGGTGAAATGGAAAAGATTTTTGCCCAATATGGTGTTAAACACAGTGCGAGATTCCTAGATTGAGTTCCAGGACATAAGACGTAGACTGGAATTCTACTTGGCTTGAGACGACCTTCGACTGGAGGACGATATGCGCACCCTGATCGCTGCCGCCGCCGCACTTTGGCTGAGCCTCGGCGTAGCCGTTGCCGCCGAGCCGCCAGCAGATCCGCTCAACTCGGTCATGTGGGACCAGATGTACGAGCGGCACTTCTCCGGAAAACAGGTCGTCTTTGACGGCAAGGTGAACGTCATCGCCCCCAAGCTGGCCGAGGACCAGACGGCTATTCCCGTCACCGTCGACGCCAGTGCGCTCTCGGGCGTGCGCGAAATCGTGGTGATCACCGACCTGAACCCGATCCAAAAGGTGCTGAGCTACGAGCCGGTGCAAGCCAAACCTTACATCACGTTCCGCTTCAAGGCCGAGCAGGGCACGCCCGTTCGGGCCGCAGCCCTCACCGATGACGGCGTTTGGCACATGGGCGGCGTCTATGTGGACGCGGCCGGCGGCGGCTGTTCCAGCCCGGCGTTGGCGCACGGCAAGCCCGACTGGGTCTCGCGCCTGGCCGAGGTGCGCGCCAAGGTTTGGCGCCAGCCGGGGCAATCTGCCGCACGAATGCGGCTGCGCGTCCAACACCCGATGGACACCGGTCTCGCCGACGGCATTCCTGCTTTCTTCGTCGAGCAACTCGAAATCCAAGGACGCGACGGCAATATCCTGGGCAAAATGCGCATCTTCGAACCCGTGTCCGAGAATCCGACATTCACCCTGATGCCCAATTTGGGGCCTGCCGACGATAGCTTGATCGTCAAGGGCCGCGACAATGAGGGCAACCCGATCAACGCCGTGGTTCCCATCGGCGTGCGGGCAAGCGCGCTCGAGACCGGGGCCAACCGCACAACGCGATGACCCGCGACAAGTCAAAACTCCTCCAGCGCACCGCCGGCGCGCGTTCCGTCACAGCTCTAGGCAGCTGGCCGAGCCAATGGCCCTTCACGCTCGATCGCAGAAGCTTTATGGGCCGGGCCGCAGCACTGGCCGGCGCCGCATTGCTGCCCCGAGACGCCATTGCCGCACCTCAGCAGTATGATTTGGAAGCGGTTGAAATTGCGCCCGACACGTACGTGGTCTATGGCGCGCAGGAGCATTTCTCGCGAAGCAATGGCGGCAATATCGTCAATATCGCCTTCGTCGCGACCGAGGACGGCGTCGTCGTCATCGATACCGGTCCCTCGCTGCGCTACGGCAAGGCGTTGGCCGCGCTGATCGAGGCGACCACGAAACGCCCGGTGGTGCGCGTTTACCTGACACACCACCACCCCGACCACATCTTCGGAAGTCAGGCCTTCGATCCCGCTACCATCGCCTCGTTGCCCGACGTCATCGCCAACATGAAGCTCAGCGGTGAAATGTTTGCCGAAAACATGTACCGCCTCGTCGGCGATTGGATGCAGGGCACCGAGCTGGTGGTTCCAGGCAGCGCGCTCGAGAAAAGCTCGGAGCGTTTCGGCTCCCACGAATTCGAGCTGATCCGCATGGCCGGCCACACGAGTTCCGACCTCGTTATTCTTGATAAGAAGACCGGCGTCCTCTTTGCCGGCGACATCGCTTTCCTCGACCGGGCCGCAACGACGCCGCACGCCGATCTGGCGCTCTGGCACAAATCGCTGAATGAGCTCGAAAAAAGTTCGTTCACCACGCTCGTGCCCGGGCACGGTCCGGCCGAGAAGGGAAAGCGCGCTCTCGCGCAGACCCGCGACTACCTCACCTGGCTCGACACCACGCTCAAGACGTCCGTGCGCGACGGTCTCGATATGAACAGCGCCATGGCGGCGCCCATTCCCGAGCGGCTGCGCTCCATTGCGTTGGCGCGCGAGGAAATGGCGCGCTCGGTGTCGCATCTTTATGCCAAATACGAAGAACCCTACCTGCCAGTCGTCAGCGACCCCAGTTGAGCGGTTGTGGAGCGAGCTTTTCAAATTACTGGGTTGGCGAACGCGAATTTGCGGCTACAATCGCCGCGATCCCCGGTCATGGGGCTGAACATGGGCTCCTCGCCCGATTGAACGCTCTCCCCGATGACCATGAAAGACCAAAACAAAAGACCAATGATCGATTTCACTGAATTGTCGTAAGGGAGGAGTTTAAATGATCACTTTTCGTGTGATGTTTCTGCTGCTTGGCGCTTTGATCCTGGCGGCCGTTGCCGCCAGCACGGGCGTTCGGGCCGAAGGTGTCACCAAGCAAGACATCTTGAATGACCAGGCAACCACGACCGACGTGCTCACTGCCGGTCTAGGCCCCCGCGCCCAACGCTGGAGCCCGCTTGATAAAGTCAACAAGGACAACGTCGCCAATTTGGTGCCGGCATGGTCCTTCTCCTTCGGCGGCGAGAAGCAACGCGGCCAAGAAAGCCAAGCGCTTTACCGCGACGGCGTGATCTATGTGACGGGTTCCTATTCCCGCATGTGGGCCATCGACGCGCGCACCGGCGAGGAAAAGTGGCAATACGACGCCCGCCTGCCGGAGGGCATCCTGCCCTGCTGCGACGTCGTCAACCGCGGCGCCATTCTCTATGGCGATAAGGTCTATTTCGGCACCCTCGACGCCAAGCTCGTGGCGCTCAACGCCGAAACGGGCAAGGTCGTCTGGCGCAAGACCTTGGGCGATTTCAAGGCCGGCTATTCTTATACAGCCGCACCGCTCATCGTCGACGGCAAGCTCATCACCGGCGTATCGGGTGGCGAGTTCGGTATCGTCGGGCGCGTCGATGCCCGCGACACCGAGACCGGCGAGCTGATCTGGTCGCGGCCCGTGGTCGAAGGCCATATGGGCACGTTGAACGGCAAGCCCTCCACCATGACCGGCAAGCTCAACGAGACTTGGCCCGGCGACATGTGGAAATGGGGCGGCGGCGCCACCTGGCTCGGCGGCACCTATGACCCCGACACCAACCTGATCTATTTCGGAACCGGCAACCCGGCGCCGTGGAACAGCTATATGCGCCCCGGCGACAACAAATGGACATCGGCGCGCATCGCCCTCAATCCCGACAATGGCGAAATTGTCTGGGGTTTCCAGGCCACGCCGGGCGATGGTTGGGATTATGACGGCGTCAACGAGTTCATCCCCTTCGACATGGAGGTGGACGGCAAGACCGTGAAGGCAGGCGCCAGCGCCGACCGGAACGGCTTCTTCTATGTGCTCGACCGCACCAACGGGAAGTTCATCCGCGGTTTCCCATTCGTCAAAAACATCACCTGGGCGAAGGGATTGGACGAGAACGGTCGTCCGATTTTCGATCCCAAGTTCCGTCCTGGAAATCCGGCCAAATCCAAGGATCCCAAGAAGGGCTCGTCCGTTTTCGCAGTGCCATCATTCCTTGGCGGCAAAAACCACCAACCGATGGCTTACAGCCACCAGACCAAGCTGTTCTATGTGCCCTCGAACGAGTGGGGCATGGATCTTTGGAACACGCCCGTCACCTACAAGAAGGGCGCGGCGTATCTGGGCGCCGGCTTCACGCTGAAGCCGCTGTTCGACTATGTCGGCTCGCTTCGCGCGATCGATCCGGCAACCGGTGAGATCAAGTGGGAGCACAGAAACAAGGCGCCCTATTGGGGCGGCGTTCTCGCCACTGCCGGTGGTCTGGTTTTCATCGGTACGCCAGAGGGCTTCCTCAAGGCNGTCGACGCCGAGNCNGGTAAAGAGCTTTGGAAGTTCCAGACCGGCTCGGGCATCGTCGCACCGCCCATGACCTGGGAAATGGACGGCGANCAATATGTCGGCGTCACGTCGGGTTGGGGCGGCGCGGTGCCGCTTTGGGGCGGCGAGGTTGCCAAGCTGGTGAAGTACCTCAATCAGGGCGGCAGCTTCTGGGTTTTCAAACTGCCCAAGAAGCTTGCGGCCAACTGACGCCGATAGATGACACAACACGGCCTCTCCGCGGCGCCGCGGGGAGGCCAAAAGCCCACGGCGTCGCACTCCAACGAAGCGACCGGGCATTGGGAGACTACATGGCGAAATTGTCCAAGCTGCACCGCGATTGGGTCTGACCCATGACCTGCGCCATGCGATTTTTAATTGTCGAAGATCATCCTCTGTTTCAGCAGGCGCTGCGCGCACTGTTGCGTCAGACCATGCCAGGGTCCGAAGTTCTCGTGGCCGATTCAATCGATGAAGCAATCGAGCTTCTCCAGCAAGACGGACGCGTCACGCTTGCACTTCTCGACCTGCACCTACCCAGCACGCGGGATTTTTCGGGGCTGTTGAAGCTGCGCAAAAAATTCCCCCGGATTCCTTTCGCCGTCGTATCGAGCCTGGACGACCCGGACATCGTGCGCGAAGCCATAGGCTTTGGCGCCATGGGCTTTATTCCCAAGTCCTTCGTTAAAGACGACTTCAAGCGCATTATTTCGGGAATTCTCGCAGGCGACATCTATGTGCCTCCCGGACTGATAGATGCCAAGCCCTGCGAGGCCAGGACCAAACGCGAGCAGATCTGCCGGGGACTCCAAAGCCTGACACGCCGCCAACTGACCGTCCTGCAAAAGATCCGTGAAGGAAAACCCAATCGTGAGATCGCCGCCGATCTCGGCGTGCGCGAGACGACCGTCAAGGCCCACGTCTCGGACATTCTGCAAAAGCTCAACGCCTTCAGCCGCACCCAGCTGGTCGCCATCGCCAAATCACTGGAATTCGACCAGATCGCCTCCGACCGCGTCTGAGCGGAGCCGAAATCCGCTCAGCGTTATTGTCATGGCGCGTTGATCAACGAATTCATCACCGAGCGCAGATCGGCCGGATTAACCGGCTTGGTCAATGGCTGGCAATTTGCGAGCAACACACGCTGATAGGTGCTGGGGCTGTGATCGGCAGTCACGACAATGGCTGGCACTTCGAAGCGGTCGAGCTGACGAATCGCGTGGATCGCGTCGAGCCCGGTCCGATCGTCACCCAGATGATAATCGGCGACGATGAGATCGGGCGACTTACCTGCCTGCTTGACCCGCTCGACCAGCTGATCGACGTCTTGGGCAATGATCGTGTTGCATCCCCAGCGTTGCAACCGCATATCGAGGGCAACAAGCACGTTTTCGTCGTCTTCTATCACCGCCACAACGCAGTCGTTCAGCACCCGGTCGAGGGAGGGTGACGCGGCAGCGGCGTTGGGCGCATCCTTGTGCTGCCGGCCCCACATGGGAATATCCACCCAGAACACCGAGCCCTCGCCCGGATAAGATCGCAGGCCGACATCATGCCCCAGCACTCTGGCGATGCGCGTGACAATGGCGAGCCCCAAACCCAACCGATGCGCCGTACCCTCGTCGGAGGCGCCGATGCGGTAAAACTCCTCGAAGATCGCACTGTGCTCTTCGGGATCAATGCCGACGCCGGTATCCCACACCTCAATGCGGACGTTCTCGCCTTTCAGCCGGCATCCGACCAACACCTTGCCTTGTTTGGTGTAGCGAAGGGCATTGGAAACGAAATTCTGGAGGATACGGTGCACCAGGACCGCATCGGACCGAACGATAAGTGAGGAGGGCACGACCTGCAATTCGAGCCCCCGGGCAACCGCCGTGGCTGAGAAATCGATTTTCAGGCCTTCCAATATTTTCGAAAGCGCCAGGCCGCCGATATGGGGCCGCATGACGCCGGCGTCGAGCTTCGAGATATCGAGCAATGCGCGCAACAGACGCTCGACCGTCTCGAGCGAATGCTCGGTCTGCGTTATCAGACTAGCGGCATCGCTGTCGGCCAAGTCGTCGGTCAGAATTGAGATCGACAACCTTGCGGCATTCAGAGGCTGCAACAAATCATGCGTCGCAGCCGCCAAAAACCGCGTCTTGGAAAGATCGGCCTCTTCCGCCGACTCCTTTGCAATACGCAGTTCATGATTGGCCTGTTCGATCTGTTGCAGTGCGCCCCGCAAACGGTTGGTGCGCTCAGTCACGACGTCCTCGAGCAGAATTGCGGTTTGAAACAGCGAATAGGGACTTCCCTGTGGATCGACCGTCTGCTCGACCCGTTGCATCAGCACGCGGTTTATTTTCTCCAGCCGCTCGATTTTTTGTTCGAGCGCCTTCACGCGGCCGCTGCCGCCCGACCCATTGAGCGGCTCGGAATCGAACAGAACGATCTCGTCCTCGTCTTGCGTTGCAAAATCCTTGGGGCCGGCCATTTCTTCTCTCGTGTGCTAACGGGGTCCGATTGCGATTCCGGTCAGTGTCTGGTTGAGGTGCATGGCGCGAAACTGTTCCCCATAGCTATGGAAGCCGACCACCTGGTTTTCGGCGTAGATAGCCTCGACGCGTTGCTTCAATTGATTGCTCTCAATTTCCAACCGCCGGAACAAGCACTCAAATCCCAGAATCAATTGCGGCCGATGCACTTGCGCCTTGATGTCGTCGAACGTCGACCTGATGTTGTCGATTATGTCATCGGCACGTGCCAATGTGAAAACGACGCCCGTGTCCACCGCACTCATGAACGCCAATCCATCGCCTTCACACACCCCTATAATGGCGCGGGCGTAAAAGTTGTCGCCGACACGGACTGCAAGCGGGTGTCTGGCGAACTCGGTGGGACCGAGTTCATCCATAGGCGAGCCAATAGCGGCGGCATATTCGTGTGCGGCAGGCGCCGCGTTGAATTCGTGAACGATGCGGCGGTCGGCATCGGCCTTGGTCACCACCAGCCGCACCTTTGTCGGCTCGTAATGGTCGCAACTGAATGCACAGAATGGCAGCTGGCTGCGCGCGATCAGCAAGACTGCCGCATCTTCGTAGACCCCACCCTTGAACATGATCTTTGTGCCGGTGAAGGTCATTTGGTCGGCGGCCGATGCGCCAACCAAGGGCGCGCCGCGAAGCGAGGCGTTGAAAGCTGCCGCCAGTTGGTCCTCTTGCTGCGAGAGGCCATCGGCAAACATCAGCCCGAAAGTATCGCTTCGATTGAGACCGCCGACGCGGCGATCCAGCGTGTAAAAGGCATCCTGCACAAGGCTGCCCACGTCCTGGGTCCTGAGGGACTGCAGGTTTTCAACCAGCTTGGGCACAAAGGCGAATGATTCAGTCGAAAATCCGACCGCAACGATCGATCCCTCACGCATGCCTTGCGGCGAAAATTCGCCCGCAGTCGTGCAGCCGGCTACGATCGCGGGCGCAAACACGTTGTTCAAGGCTTGCGCCAGACTTTCAGCGTCGAAGCGGGGTGAAAAGAAGACCAGCAACAAGCTGAGATAATGCCCGCTCAACTGCTCATGCAGCGCCGACACGGCATCCTCGACGCGCTCCTCGTGCGTCGTGGCGTACCAGACATCAGTGGTCGGGGGTCTTACGTCGCGCGTTTCCATGTCACAACTCCGGCGCACCAGCCAGCGCGGTTACTCCACGCTATAGGTGTAGCGCGTCACTTGCACCCGCTGACGCGTAAAAACACTAACGCCCCCCAAAAAGAGCGCCCACCACACTGCGCCGAAGTCTGAAGTCTGAAGTCCGGGCGGAGGACCGCCTCCGCCCGGCTTGTCTTTGCAGCTCGAGGAGGTTGGAATTGGATATCCAGCCCCCAAACGCCGCCGTCAAAGGGCAATCAGCCCATGGGCGGCATGGCCTCGAAGGTCGGCAGTCCGCCCTTGACGACGTCCTGGTCCCAGCCGTGGCCGCTCTTGGTGTAGATCACCATTCCGGGCTCGAACTGGCTGGGATCATCCAGCGAGCCTGCTTTCATTATCATCACGTCGGGTATGCCTGACGAGACCGTGTAAAGAGGTCCGCCGCAATTGGTGCAGAAGGCACGCCCGACGGTGTTCCCGGCGTCAGACGTCACTTCGTAGACCTTGGTATCGCCGGACACATTCACACCGGCCGTTGGAACAGCAAAGATGGAGCTGTGCCCACCACCGCTATTTTTTTGGCAATCGGTACACTGGCAGTGACCGCCGAAAATGACGTCGCCACTCGACTCGTAACGAACGGCGCCGCAATGGCAGCCACCTTTTAAGTCAGCCATACAGTCCTCCAACATCTAACATGAAAAAACTTTACTCAATGAACTCACAGTGGAGTTCCCGATAAGGTAATGAGTCACGTGGTGCAGGGTCAACATCAGAAAATTGAGTGCCAGGCCTAACATGAACGCCGAGCATGGAGGCGCGTTCAGCCAGTTGGCAACGCGGCGGTTCCGTCGCACGCGATCTGCAAGGCATTCAAGCGCGTTGTCGCCCGGCGGCCGGTAATATATATTCAAGGCGCATCAATGACATACATGCTGTAAATGCAATACAACGAGGGTTGGAAATGCTTTTTTACGCCACTTTGATATTCACCGTCGCCGCCATTGGCGGAGTCTACATGGCTCACCGCATCCTGAACGGCGAGCTTGCTCCCTGGGCTGTATCGCTACTGCACGCCGGACTTGGCGCTGTTGGCCTCGTCATGACGACGCTGGCCGTAATGGCTGGCGCAGGGGGTCCCGTCATGGGGCCGATGACGCTGATCACGCTGTTGATCGCCGCTCTTGGCGGCTTCTATCTGGCAAGCATTCACATGAAAAAACGCGTGGCGTCGTCGGGTTTGATAGTCACCCATGCCTCCGTCGCCATTACAGGTGTCCTCTTTCTAATCGGCATCGCCTTTCTCTTCGATACGTTGACCCATTCATTGCATTCCGATGTCAACAATCTGAAGGGCGTGCTGCAAAAGTCAAAATAACGTCCACCGCGATAGCGCAACCGGCGGTATCACGCATCTTGCTGTCCGAATGTCGCTGGCCTAAACTCTTGCTGTACCGCTGAAATTACTAATAAGAGTGGACACTGAACCTGGGAGGAAATTTACATGCAATTCGCAATTTACGCTGTGGGCATTTTCGTCGTCGCTGCCTTGGGGGGCCTATTCATGGCCAACAAAATTATGAACGGCAATCTTGCGCCCTGGCTGGTTTCATTCGTGCATTTGGGCCTTGGCGTCGCTGGTCTGGCGCTCACGTTTTTAGCTGTGATGGCAGGCGTTGGCGGCACCATGGGCTTTATGGCCTTGGGCGTGCTTGCAGCCGCGGCTGTGGGCGGTCTCGTCCTGTTGTTGCCCTTTCATTTGCGCAAGAAGTTGGCGCCCAACTGGATGATCATCGTGCACGCCGCCATCGGCGGACTGGGCGTTCTTCTGCTCCTCTTGGTGGCCTTCGTGCTTAACGTCGATCCGAACTTGATGGACCCCAACGCCGTCCCGCCACATTTGCGCTAAACGCCAAAGGGACGATAACGAAGAGTGCGCATTTTTGGGCACCCGCTGCACCCCATGGTGGTGCATTTCCCCATCGCCCTTTGGACGCTGGGAACGTGTTTCGACTTAGCTGTCCTGGCGGGCTGGCCACAGTTTTGGCAGCCCGCCGGGCAGTTGATCCTAATCGGCCTCGCCATTGGCGTGTTGTCCGGCATTGCCGGTGCGATCGACTTTGTCGCCATGAGCGACGACGAAGCCGCGCAAGACACGGCCATGAAGCACATGATGCTGATGGGAACGGCGTGGTCGATCTATCTGTTCGCTTACCTGCTTCGCCTCGAGGCCGGCAGCATGGCGCCTGAGCCATCGCTCATGCCGGCATTGCTGTCGCTGGCAGGCTTTTTGACAATGGCGGCGGGCGCTCACTATGGCGGCGCCCTCATCTACACCCACGGCGTTGGCGTCGTTCTCAAGAAAAACACGTCTCGCAAGGGTTGACCCCCGGTCCGGATTTCACGATGCGCCGCCGACGCAGGCCGCCACGCCTTCGTCAGGACGCTATATGCGCGCTCGTGATGAAAAAATGGTGGAGCCAGACGGGATCGAACCGACGACCTCGTGAATGCCATTCACGCGCTCTCCCAACTGAGCTATGGCCCCATAAAGGGTATGAAAGACGGGTCCAGAACCCGGCTGCTTCGTCATTGGACGACTTTGGCAAAATCAAGCACGCCAATGCGCTTGGCGCAAGGCGTCGGTGATCCCGCGACTATTCTTTGGGTTCAATGGGCGCTCCGATAATACCTTTGACATCGGGCTCACCTTCTTCGTCTTCCTCTTCCAGGAACGTGTCGTCGTTATCGTCGTCGGGAATATCTTCATCGACGTCGCCCAGATCCGCGATTGCCTCTTCGTCTTCGATGTCTGTCTTATCGTCGCCGGCGGCTTCGGCCGCCTCCACCTCATCGAGACTGACGAACTCCGGTTCGTCGGCAGCAGGTGTGGGTGTGGCTGCGGGTGCGGGTGCCGCTTCGACGACTTCTTCCTTAACTTCTTTCTCGACGGGAGGCGGCGGTTTGGCCGCTTTTTCACCAGCAAGCGGTTTGCCGCAAACAACGCATGCCGTTGGTTCACGACCAAGATCGTAAAACTTGGCCCCACAGCTCTTGCAATGTCGTTTTTTGCCTCGCGTGGCGTTCGACACGGGCTTTCCCCAAATCTTGATCGCAGCGGCCACCCATTGCCACGATGTGTCCCGGCTGTCAAAACCAAAAATGCACGCGCTTCCCGCCAAAAATGACTGCCATTGACAGCACTTGCCGTCGGCGGCTGAATGGCGGCGGCGCAGGAGCCGCTCTGACCAGAGACCCTACGACGCATCGAACTTGCGCACCACCTTCGGATTTCACTATGCCACAACCGCTGACTTCGTTGCCGTCAGGCCCCCTCAAGGGCCGCGTGAGCGTGCCGGGCGACAAGTCCATCTCTCACCGGGCCCTGCTGTTGGGGGCGCTTTCAACGGGCACAACGCGCATCACCGGATTGCTCGAGGCAGACGATGTCAAGGCGACGGCTCAGGCGATTGCCGCCCTCGGCGCGCAAGTAACGTGCGAGCCGCCCCAATGGATAGTCAAAGGGCGCGGTGTGGGCGGACTGCTGCAACCAGATGCTCCCCTTGACCTTGGCAATTCCGGTACCGGCGCCAGGCTCCTTATGGGCGCAATTGCCGGTCACGACATCACCGCGACCATCACCGGCGACGCATCCTTGCGTGCCCGGCCCATGGCGCGCGTTCTCGAGCCGCTGCGCCAGATGGGCTTGTTGGTGGCAGATGACCGCGAAACGCTGCCACTCACCCTGATCGGCACGTCCGATCTGCTTCCAATCGATTATGTGCTGCCGGTTCCCTCCGCCCAGGTGAAATCGGCCGTACTGCTCGCCGGACTCCACGCGCCGGGCCGCACCAGCGTGATCGAGGCGCTGGCGACGCGCGACCACACCGAACGCATGCTGATCCATTTCGGCGCCGAGCTTTCGATCGAAGACAGTGCGCGCGGCCGCGTCATCACCGTTACCGGCGACGCGGAATTGCATGGCTGCGACGTGGTCGTTCCGGGCGATCCGAGCTCGGCGGCATTTCTGATATCGGCAGCGCTGATCACGCCTGGTTCCGACGTCACCGTGGAGAACGTGCTGATCAACCCGACCCGCACGGGCTTCTACCGCTGCCTGGAGGAGATGGGAGCAGACATCGTCTTCGACAACGAACGCAACTTTGGCGGCGAGCAAGTCGCCGACATCCGTGCTCGAAGCTCCACGCTGCGCGGCATCCGCGTACCTGCCGCCCGCGCACCCTCAATGATCGACGAGTACCCCTGCCTTGCAGCAGTCGCAGCCTTCGCCAGCGGCGAAACCCACATGGAAGGCTTGGCGGAGTTGCGGATGAAGGAGAGCGACCGGCTCGCTGCCATCGCCGAAGGACTGCAGACGTGCGGCGTACCCGCTGCCATCCAAGGCGACGCGCTACACGTTCCAGGTGGCGCCCAAGTCAGTGGCGGCGGTCTCGTCCAATCCCAAATGGATCACCGTATCGCCATGGCTTTTCTGATCCTCGGTCTATCGGCAAGCAAGCCCGTCACGGTCGACGACGGGGCAATGATCGCCACCAGCTTTCCCGCCTTCGTCGAGACAATGAGCGATCTCGGAGCCCGCCTTAACCGCCCGGCGGGGGCGCGGCCATGATCATTGCCGTCGACGGCCCCGCCGCCTCCGGCAAGGGCACACTCGCCAAGCGCTTGGCCGAACATTATGGCCTGTCCTATCTCGACAGCGGCGCGCTCTACCGGGCGGTCGCGCGTGACCTGCTGAGGGCCGGCGCACGTCTCGAGGACCGCGCCAGCGCCGAACGCGCCGCCCACGCCATTGACCCCGCCAGCCTGGACGATCCGGCCTTGCGCGGAGCCGACATGGGCAAGGCGGCATCGATAGTCGCCCAATACCCCGAACTTCGCGCTGTTCTGCTCGAGCGCCAGCGCATCATTGCCCAAACGCCGCCGGGCGCCGTGCTCGATGGCCGGGATATCGGGACGGTCGTGTGTCCCGACGCCGACATCAAACTGTTCGTGGTGGCCTCGGCAAAAGAGCGCGCGCGGCGCCGTCACGAGGAATTGCAAGCCTCGGGAGACACCACTTCTTTCGAGGCCGTGCTCGACGAAATCGAGCGCCGGGACGCGCGCGACCGCGATCGGGCCACCGCTCCGTTGGTTAGGGCCCCAGACGCACACTTGCTCGACACCACAATTTTGGATATAGAGGCCGCGTTTAGGGCTGCCGTCGATCTGATCGACGCTGCAATGGGCCCAGCGGGACGCGAGGCTTGAATTTACGGGTCTTTCGACGGCTTATCACGTCCTTCCCGCATGACCCTTTTCGGCAGATTCAGTGCACGACGAAGGATTTGCAGCGCGGCTCGTAAGGGTTAAACTTACCGGTCGAGCGGCGCGGCAATGGGCCGGGCCGAATTGGCCATGAAGATACGAATGCTAATGGGACGCCAACAGGAGAGTCGATGAGCGATCCGCAGTTAAGTGAACTCAATCCAAGCAGGGACGAATTCGCCGCCCTTTTGGAGGAATCCTTCAGCTTGGTCGATCTGCGAGAAGGCAGCGTCGTCCCCGGGACGGTCATTGCCATCGAAAAGGATCTGGCNGTCATCGACGTTGGCCTGAAGACCGAAGGCCGTGTTCCACTCAAGGAATTTTCAGTCGCCGGCGTTACGCCTGAGATGAGTGTCGGCGACACGGTGGAGGTTTATCTGGAGCGCGTCGAAAACGCGCTGGGCGAGGCCGTTCTGTCGCGCGAGAAAGCTCGCCGCGAGGAAAGTTGGAGCCGCCTGGAAGAAAAATTCGAAGCTGCCGAGCGCGTCGAAGGCATGATTTTCAATCGCGTCAAAGGCGGCTTTACGGTCGACCTGGACGGCGCCGTCGCTTTCTTGCCCGGCAGTCAGGTCGACATCCGCCCGGTGCGTGACATCGGTCCCCTGATGAACACGCCCCAGCCTTTCCAGATTCTCAAAATGGATCGCAGGCGCGGCAATATCGTTGTCTCGCGCCGTTCGGTTCTGGAGGAAACTCGCGCCGAGCAGCGCAGCGAAATCGTCGCCAAACTCGAAGAAGGCCAGGTGATCGAAGGCGTCGTGAAGAACATCACCGACTACGGCGCATTTATCGATTTGGGCGGCATCGACGGTTTGTTGCACGTCACCGACATGGCTTGGCGCCGCGTCAACCATCCGACCGAAATTCTTGCCGTCGGCGATACGGTCAAGGTGCAGATCGTTCGCATCAATCCCGAAAGCCAGCGCATCAGCCTTGGTATGAAACAATTGGAGTCCGATCCCTGGGATGGCATCGAGGCCAAATACCCGGTCGGCAACCGCATCACGGGTACCGTCACCAACATCACCGACTATGGCGCCTTCGTCGAGTTGGAAGCAGGCGTCGAGGGCCTGATCCATATCTCGGAGATGAGCTGGACCAAGAAAAACGTCCATCCCGGCAAGATCGTCTCCACCAGTCAGGAGGTCGAGGTGCAGGTGCTCGAGGTCGATCCGCAAAAGCGGCGTATTTCACTTGGCCTCAAACAGTGCCAGGACAATCCCTGGAACGCCTTCGCCGAAAGCCACAAACCAGGCTCGATCGTCGAGGGTGCGATTCGCAACATCACCGAGTTTGGACTGTTTATCGGCCTCGACGATGGTGTGGACGGAATGGTTCACCTTTCCGATCTGGACTGGAGCCGTCCGGGCGAGGTCGCCATCAAGGACTACAGTAAGGGCGACGAGCAGAAGGCCATCGTGCTTGAAATCGATCCCGAAAAGGAACGCATCAGCCTGGGCATCAAGCAGCTCAGCGGCGACCCGCTGGAGGCCGCCGGCGAGATCAAGAAGGGCACCCGCGTCACCTGCGAAATCATCGAGGTTAAGGACAACGGTCTTGAGGTCAAAATTGCCGATACGGATTTGACCGCCTTTATCCGCCGCGCCGATATTTCACGCGAACGCTCCGAACAGCGTCCCGACCGCTTCGCGGCAGGCGAAAAGATCGACGCCGCGATCACCCAGTTCGACCGCGCCGCCCGCAAGGTGAGCGTCTCGATCAAGGCGTTGGAGATCGCCGACGAAAAGGCGGCCGTGAAGCAATACGGCTCGACCGATTCCGGCGCTTCGCTGGGCGACATTCTGGGTGCCGCCCTTGATAAGGCGAGCCAGGACGACGACGAGCCGGCTGAGCCCGAGCCCGCCAAGAAGCCAGCTGCCAAAAAGGCGAAGGCCGACGATGCCGAAGGCGACAAGGCTGAGGCCGAAGCCGCCGAGAAGGACGATGCGCCCGCCGAGGCCAAAGCCGCTAAGAAGCCCGCCGCCAAAAAAGCGAAAACCGAAAAAGCCAAGGCTGAAGCCGATTCCGCCGGCGAGGACGACGCGCCAGCCAAAGCGAAAAAAGCCAAGAAGGCAAAATCGGATAAATCGGAAGAAGACGAGGCTTGAGGCAAATCTATCCTGCGAGGCGCATATCGAATTGACGATCATGGCCTCTACAGGTTTGGGAGTTCTCTGACGTGTCGCTGCAAGCCGACATACTCGTCGACAGAAGGCGCCTGAAGCGTCGTCTCGCCTTTTGGCGCCTGGCCGCAATCGCCTTGGTGCTTAGCCTCATCACCGTGCTTGTTTTCCAAGTCGACGAGTTGGCAATTGCCGCCGGCCTTCGCCCGCACATTGCCCGCGTCAATGTCACCGGGATCATCCAGGACAACCGCGAGCAGCAAAAGCTGCTGCGGGAGTTGGCCAAAAACGATCAGGTCAAGGCAATCATCCTGAGCATCAACAGTCCCGGCGGCACGACGACCGGTGGCGAATCCCTCTATGAGGCGATCCTCGAGGCAACCGAAAAGAAACCGGTTGTCGCCGTCTTCGGCACCATGGCGACATCGGCCGCCTATCTGATCGCGCTGGCCAGCGACCACATCGTCGCCCGCGCCAACACGATCACGGGTTCGGTCGGTGTGATTTTCCAATGGGCCGAAGTGACCGAGCTGATGAAGACCATTGGCGTCAAGGTCGAGGAGATCAAGTCCGGTAAGCTCAAGGCGACGCCCTCGCCCTTCCAGCCCCTCGATGAAGCCGGAAAAAAGCTCACCGAGGAAATGGTGCAGGAGTCCCAGGCATGGTTCCTTGGTCTCGTGGCCGAGCGCCGCGCGCTCACACCCGAAACCGTTCCCGGTCTCAAGGACGGGCGAATCTTTTCCGGCCGCCGCGCGGCCGAACTGAAGCTGATCGATCAGGTGGGCGGCGAGCAGACGGCCGTCAAATGGTTGGAAAAAGAACGCAGCATCGAGCCCGATCTCAAGATCATCGATTGGGAGCCGGCCGAAGACGATGGGCTTGGTCTGAGCTCGTCACTTGCCCGCGCGTTGGCCCGCGCATCCGGGCTGGCGCCGCAATTCGTACAAACTTTGCTATCTGGCGGGGGTCAAAACAGTGTTCAGCTTGACGGCTTGGTCTCCCTTTGGCACCCTTCAGTGGAGTGATAGCGCCGATTAGGCCAGTAACTTCAAGGCGATCGCTCGAAATGGAGCACGCGCATGATAAAGTCTGAGCTGATCCAGAAACTGGCGTCGTCCAATCCGCACCTCTATCAGCGCGATATCGAGCGCATCGTGAATGTGATTTTTGATGAGATCGTTGCAGCACTTGCACGCGGCGAACGCGTCGAATTACGCGGATTTGGCGCCTTCACGGTCAAACACCGCGCCGCGCGCCAGGGGCGCAACCCACGCACGGGCGAGACCGTTTTCGTCGATGAAAAGTTCGTACCCTTCTTCAAGACGGGTAAGGATCTGCGGGAACGGCTCAATCGCAATTACAAGGGGACCTGAGACTGGCCATATTGGACCGGCTCGACAAAGGTCTTTTTGGAGTTACTGACGTGGGCGTTCTAAAAAAGCTGGTGTGGGTGTTTGGCGTGTTGCCGCTGGCCGCCATCGTCGTGGCGCTCGCGGTCGCCAACCGCCACGATGTTTATTTTGTGCTCGACCCCACAACGGTCCACGACACGCCACTGGCCGTCGAAACGCCCTTGTTCTTGTTGATCTTCATCGCCCTTGGCGCGGGCGTTCTGGTCGGCGGCTGCGCCACCTGGCTGGGCCAGGGCAAGTGGCGGCGCAGGGCGCGCGAACAGACGGGCGAGGCCGAACGCTTGCAGCGCGAAGCCGATCGGCTAACGTCACAGCTCGAGCATGCGGACCAGCCCCGTTTGCCCCAGCCCGCGGTCAGCGAGTAGACCTGCGAGACAGCATAGATCATGAGCGTGAAAATCAAGATTTGCGGCGTCAGCGGCGATGACGCACTCGACGCCACTTTAGAGGGCGGCGCCGATTTTTTTGGCCTGGTGTTCTATCGCCCAAGCCCCCGTTGCGTTTCGCTGGCGACAGCCCGGGCGCTGATCGCGCGCGCGCGCGCCCGCGCCAAGGCCGTTGCCCTGCTCGTGGACCCCACGCCGGAAGAAGCCAAGCACATCGCCCTTGAGACAGGCGCCGACCTGATCCAACTGCACGGAACAGAAAGCCCTGAATTGGCGGACCAAATTAAAGCCGCGACGGGCCTCCCCGTGATCAAGGCCGTTGCCGTGGGAAGCCAGGCCGACGCCGCCGGCGCCGACGCTTTTGCGGGTATTGCCGATTTCGTCCTCTATGACGCCAAGACGCCTCGCGATGGACCCGCCGACCTGCCCGGCGGCAATGGCGTTGCCTTCGACTGGCACATGCTTGACGATATTAAGGACAAGAGCCATTTCATGCTCTCGGGCGGGCTCACGCCTGATAATGTGGCCGCCGCGATCAGCCTCACCCACGCGCCCATGATCGATGTCTCTTCCGGCGTCGAGCGCAAGCGCGGCGAAAAGGACCCGGAGTTGATCCGACGCTTCATCGCCGCGGCCCGCGCGGCCCCGCAACTGGGATAGCTACGAGACAATGGCCGACACATCCCAAACCGCCAGGCTCAATACCTTCCGGGAAGGTCCCGACGAGCGCGGCCATTTCGGCATCTATGGCGGCCGCTTCGTGGCCGAAACCCTGATGCCTTTGATCCTCGACCTCGAGGCCGCCTACGAGGACGCCAAGACGGATCCATCATTCAGGACCGAGCTCGACGACCTGCTGGCCCACTATGCCGGCCGGCCCAGTCCGCTCTACCACGCCGAGCGGCTGAGCGAGCACCTGGGCGGCGCCAAGATCTATTTCAAGCGCGACGAGCTGAACCACACCGGTTCGCACAAAATCAACAACTGCCTGGGCCAGATCCAACTGGCGCGCCGCATGGGCAAGGGCCGCATCATCGCCGAGACCGGCGCCGGGCAGCACGGCGTGGCTGTTGCCACCGTAGCAGCGCGATTTGGTCTGCCATGCGTGGTTTATATGGGCGCCACCGATATCGAGCGCCAAAAGCCGAATGTCTTTCGGATGCACCTGCTGGGCGCCGAAGTTCGCCCTGTCACCGCCGGCTCGGGCACCCTGAAGGATGCCATGAACGAAGCCCTGCGCGACTGGGTCGCCAACGTGGAAGATACGTTCTACATCATCGGCACCGTGGCAGGCCCGCATCCCTATCCCGCCATGGTGCGCGACTTCCAGTCGGTGATCGGCAACGAAGTGCGCGAGCAGATGATGGAGCGCGAGGGGCGGGTTCCCGACACCCTGGTCGCCTGCATCGGCGGCGGCTCCAATGCCATGGGGCTGTTTTATCCGTTCCTGGATGACGAGGACGTCGCCATCTATGGCGTCGAGGCCGGTGGCCGCGGGCTCGAGTCACCCGACGATCATGCGGCCTCGCTGAACGGCGGCAAGCCCGGAGTGTTGCATGGCAACCGCACTTACCTGCTGCAAAACGACGACGGTCAAATCATCGAGGGTCACTCGATATCCGCTGGTCTGGATTATCCCGGCATCGGACCCGAGCATTCATGGCTCAAGGACAGTGGCCGCGTCACATATGTCTCGGCCGGCGACGCCGAGGCGCTCGAGGCCTTCCAGCTCTGCACGCGTCTGGAGGGCATCATCCCGGCTCTCGAACCCGCACACGCCCTTGCCTATGTGACAAAGCTGGCCCCCGGGCTCAAAAGCGACAACCTGCTTGTCATGAATATGTGCGGACGGGGCGACAAGGACGTTTTCGCCGTCGCCGAACATCTGGGCATGGAAATTTAGCGGCCATGACCGAAACCATCCTTGATACGCGCATCGAACGCCGCTTCGCCGCATTGGCCAGAGAGGGCCGCGCCGGGCTTGTCGCCTTTATCACCGCAGGCGATCCCGACCAGGCGACCAGCCAGGCTATCCTTAAGGCCCTGCCGGAAGCCGGCGCCGATCTGATCGAGCTCGGCATGCCATTCTCCGATCCGATGGCCGACGGCCCGGCAATCCAAGCCTCGTCGCAGCGCGCGCTTGCTGCCGGCCAGACCATGAAAAAGACGCTCGCCATGGTCGCCGCCTTTCGCAAAACCGATCCTGAAACGCCGATCGTTCTGATGGGCTACTACAATCCGATTTACGTCTATCCCGGCGATGCATTCCTGCGCGAAGCCAAGGCAGCCGGCGTCGACGGCCTCATCATCGTCGATCTGCCGCCCGAAGAAGACGACGAGTTGTGTCTGCCCGCCATGCAGGCAGGCATCAATTTCATTCGTCTCGCCACCCCAACGACCGGCGACAAACGATTGCCCCGAGTTCTCGAAAACACTTCGGGCTTCCTATATTATGTTTCGATAGCCGGGATCACTGGAACGAAGACGCCCGACGTCTCTCAAGTTGGCCAGCAGATCGCCCGCATTAAGAAGCAAACGGCGTTGCCCGTGGCCGTTGGCTTTGGCGTTAAATCGCCAGAGCAGGTCCGTGCCCTGGCACAGGTGGCAGACGGCATCGTGGTGGGCTCGGCCCTGGTTCGCGAGATCGAGGAAAATATCGGCTCGAGCCAAGAGACCGTTGCGCGAGTTGCCGGTCTGGTGCGGGCGCTTGCCGGTGCGTTGGCCCCCGAAACGGTTGCCGCCAAATAGACGCATAATCTGATAAGGTCTCTACAGTGAGAAGGCGTACAAATACGTGAACTGGATCAACAAAATCGTCCGTCCCAAGATCAGCCGCATCCTGCGCAAGCGCGAGATGCCGGACAATCTTTGGGTCAAATGCCCTGAAACCGGGCAAATGATCTATTTCAAAGATCTGCAGGCGAACCAATTCGTCGTGCCCTCCAGCAATTATCATATGCGCATGGAGGCCGCGGCGCGCCTTGAGGCCCTGTTTGACGAAGGCGTCTATGAGTCCATCAATTTTTCCGACGTCTCGCCGGACCCCTTGAAATTCCGCGACGAGCGCCGCTACACCGAGCGCCTGAAGGACGCCCGCTCCAAGACCGGCATGCAGGACGCATTGCTGGCGGGCCGAGGCACCTTGGACGGGCTTGGCATCGTCGCCGCCGTCCAGGATTTCCGTTTTCTCGGCGGCTCTCTCGGCCGGGCGGCAGGCGATGCGATCATCACCGCAATGCGGGCGGCTGTCGAAGACAAGTCGCCCTTTATCCTGTTCGCCGCCTCGGGCGGTGCACGCATGCAAGAGGGCATCCTCTCGCTGATGCAGATGCCGCGCACGACAATCGCCGTGCAGGAACTGGCCGAAGCGCGCTTGCCATATATTGTCGTTTTCACCAATCCGACGACTGGCGGCGTCACAGCGTCTTACGCAATGCTGGGCGACGTCCACGTCGCCGAGCCGGGCGCCCTGATCGGATTCGCCGGTCCGCGCGTCATCGAGCAGACAATTCGCGAGAAATTGCCGCTCAATTTCCAGCGCTCCGAATACCTGCTGGACCATGGCATGATCGACATGGTGGTGCACCGGCACGAGCTGCGCGGCACGCTGAGCCAGCTGTGCCGCATGCTGATGAACGAAACCATGAGCGATCGCCCGACCATCGAGGCGGCTGAGACAGCAACGACACCGGACGCAGAAGCCGTCGTCGACCATCCCGCTCCCCATGCCGAGATCCACGAGGCCAACAATGTCGGCCACAGCGACGATGATGGCCCGCGTGAGATGCCCGCTGACAGCGACCACGACGACGGCAGCGAGCGGTTCCGCGTACCGCCCGACACCGATTGATCGCGCGCAGGCAGCCCCGCCCGTGACTTCCACGCCAGCAGCAAAGGGCAGCGAGCCGCCCAGCGAACCGTCCCAAGCGCCCTCGAGCGCCGAACTTCTGGCGGATCTAAAGCACCTCTACCCAAGAGAGATTGACCTCTCGCTTGGCCGTATCGAGCGTCTGTTGGCCTCGCTCGGACACCCCGAAGCAGACCTTCCCCCCGTCATCCACGTCGCCGGCACCAACGGCAAGGGTTCGGTGATCGCATTCATCCGGGCAATTTTCGAAGCGGCCGGCAAGAAGGTCCATAGCTTTACGTCTCCCCACCTCGTCGAATTTCACGAACGCATTCAGCTCGCCGGGCAAAACGGCGCCGAACCCATCAGCGATGGAGAGTTGNCCGACGTACTCCAGCGCGCCGCCAAGGCCAATGACGGCCAGCCCATCACCTATTTCGAGATAATNACGGCGGCCGCCTTCCTGGCTTTCACGTCGCGGCCGGCCGATGTCACGCTGCTGGAGACGGGGCTGGGCGGGCGGCTCGATGCGACCAATGTGATCGCCCGCCCGCTGCTCACCGTTATCACGCCCATTTCGATCGATCACACCGCCTATCTAGGCTCCAGCTTGGCGGAAATCGCTGGCGAAAAGGCAGGCATCATGAAACCGGATGTCACATGCGTTTTGGCGCCCCAGGACGACGAGGCGCTCAGGGTCATCGAAGCCCGAGCCGACGAGCTTGGAACGCCGTTGCTTGTCGCGGGACGCGAATGGGACGCACACGAACAGCACGGCCGCTTGATTTATCAGACCGCCGACGAACTGATCGATCTTCCCATACCGCGCCTGCAGGGCCGCCACCAAATCGACAATGCGGGCTGTGCCATCACCGCGGCCCGCGCCTGCCTGGGCGCAGAGGCGACCCAGCACGCCTTGCACGAGGGTCTGGTCTCGACCACCTGGCCGGCGCGCCTGGAGCGCCTTGGCCCCGGCCGGCTTTACGAGAACGTGCATCCACAGACCGAGATCTGGCTCGACGGTGGCCACAATGCAGCAGCCGCCATTGCGCTTGCCCGTTCGATGGCCGAACTCGAGGAACGCGTGCCGCGCCCCCTTCACCTCATTTGCGGCATGATGGCCAGTAAGGACGCCCTCGCGTTTTTNGATGCGTTTCAGGGATTGAGCCAGTGGGCGGGCACCGTGCCGATNGAAGGCAACGCCAATGCATTCAGCGCGCGCGATCTCGCNGGCCAGGCGCGAACCATGCTTATTCCCGCCGAGGCGGCGCAGAGTGTCCCNGAGGCGCTNGCAACAAGCCGCGCCATCGCGGGCGATCAGCCCGTGCGCGTTCTAATCGCCGGGTCGCTCTACCTTGCAGGTCACGTGCTGAAATTGCATTCGGGCGTCGCGGCAGAGTCCTGAGAAATCAGTCAGACAAGCGCAACGGTCCAGCTGAACCGCTCAGACGGTGGCGCTGATCGTAGCGTTGATCCAGTCGACCAGCTTACCCTTGGGCTGTGCGCCCATTTGCGTCGAGGCCACCTCGCCGCCACTGAAGATCATCAGCGTCGGAATCGCACGGATGCCATATTTGCTTGGCGTCGATGGATTTTCATCGATGTTGAGTTTGGCCACCTTGACCTTGCCGCCCATCTCCTGGGCAATCTCCTCGAGCGCAGGTGAGATCTGTTTGCACGGCCCGCACCACTCTGCCCAAAAATCTACGATGACGGGCGTTGTCGACTGCAGGACCTCGGTTTCGAATGTGTCGTCGGAAACCGTCGATGTTGCCATCACTTGTTCTCCCGGTTTGGAGGCCTCGGCATGCTGATAAGCCAAGGCTAAAGAGGAATTTCAGGAAACCTATGTGGAGGCTTGGGGAGCGTCAAGGCCTGTTGCGGCTGGTTGCCATAAGCGCTCCTCATATGCCTTGAGCAAACTCTCAGGTATGGCCATCAACCGCGGCGCCGCCGTCCAGACAATGGCGCAGCGCACCGTCCGGTCGCCGTAGGCCCGTCCAAGGGCGGCCCGGTAGGCGGCAAGCTGCGCCAAATAGGCTGGCGCGGTATCTTCAACGCGTTCCGGCGGGGGCCGGTTGGTCTTGTAGTCGGCGATCAATACATCCTTTTCCCGCACCACAAGCCGGTCGATCTGGCCCGAAACCTCAATCATGGGCCGGCCATCGCCGCCGCCCAGCCGGGCCACGATGGGAACTTCAGCCATGCTGCCTGGCCCAAACAGCGCGGCGAACGTCTCGTCTCGCAACAAGTCCAGCGTCTCGGCGACGCATTGCGTTCGGCCGGCCTCGTCCAGCGTATTTCCGTTCAACTCCATGAACCGGGCCGCAGCCGTCTCCCATCGCGCCTGGTCGATTTCTGGCAGATGTTCGAGCAGCGCATGGATCAGCCTGCCCCGTTGGTAGCGGGACTGATCCGCCAGCGCGCTCGGCGATAAGGATGGCTGAGGTTCAAACGCCTGCCCGCCGTCGCCTTTCGG
>JGI24023J19991_10000146_pt1 | contig 49405 bp, 40 predicted proteins | sample Cruoilmetagenom1_FD_19991 | JGI IMG/M metagenome (IMG submission 19991)
TATTTTTCTGTTGCTGATACTGAATTTATCCTACAAGCAGGAAAAAAAATTGGATTAATTCCTAAAATACATGTGAACCAGTTTAATTCAATTGGTGGTGTTCAGGTTGGTGTAAAGTATCAAGCCTTGTCAGTAGATCATTTAGAAGTGATGACTGATGCAGATATAACTGCTTTAAAAAACACCAAAACTATGCCTGTCGCTTTACCAAGTTGTTCCTATTTTTTAAGTATTCCGTATACGCCAGCTCGTAAAATGATAGATCAAGGTTTGCCTTTAGCCTTAGCAACCGATTATAACCCTGGTTCTACACCTTCGGGGAATATGAGTTTTGTAGTTGCTACAGCTTGTATTAAACTAAAAATGACACCTGAAGAAGCGATCAATGCTGCAACTATAAACGGTGCCTATGCTATGGGTTTAGAAAATAAAGTGGGGACTATTACCAAAGGTAAATTGGCAAATTTAATGCTAACAAAACCTATGGAATCTATTGCGAGTATTCCTTATCATTTTGGTTTGAATTTAATTGATACCGTTTTTTTGAGAGGAAAAGTGGTATAAGAACTAATCTTTTCAGTAACTGCTCTAGTTTTAACTTCCTGACTTCGAAGAGTGGATTTCTATTTACCATAATGATAGCGACAAGCTGCAATCAATATACTCCTATTTTCGTATTTGTAAACCAATCGATGTTCTGATGTAATTCGTCTTGACCAATAACCTCGTAAATCTCCTTTTAATGCTTCTGGCTTACCTATACCTTCAAAAGGTGTTCGCATACAGCTTTTAATAAGCTCATTAATACGTTTAACAACCTTCTTATCAACTTTCTGCCAATACAAATAATCTTCCCAAGATGAAGTAGACCAGGTTAACTTCATTTTTCTATTAAATCTTTTTGAACTCCTTTACCTGCTTCTAATTCTCTGATAGAGTTTAATAATACATCTCTATTTTTTCCTGATAAAAGATATGTAGTCTCCTTCAATGAATTGTATTCATCTAATGAAATTAATATTAGATCTTTACCACTTTTTCGCTTAATAATGATCTCACTTACATCATTTACTACTTTATCGAACCAATGTTTTAAATTTGAACGAAAATCTGTATAATTTACTGTTTCCATAATGCAAATGTACAAAAAAGTACTTAAAAAAGTACTTTTTAAATTTTTCTTTCTGTCTTTTTCAGATACTGATTCAAAATTAACATAGGGTATAACCCTTGTTTCCCCTGTTGTAAAAGTGATAAAAGTATGCTTTTTTTAGCACTTAAGCCACTAATTAAAAATTAGCCATAGCCATAGCCATATTAAGGAATAGCGAAAATTATCTGAAAGAAGAAGAAATATACAAATTTCTACTCTTCCTTCCGTAACACCAAAGTACTCATACAACGTACATCATTCACATTTACCGTTTTTAACGGTTCTAAAAATGATAGATTGTATTTTTTAATCATCTTTTTAAGTAAATCTTTTGTCAATAAAAATCGTTTAGATCCATCAGGAATAGTATAAACACCTTCTGAAATTTCAATAACATTGTTTTCGATACCAATGTTCGATGTCATCCGTATAAAAAGAGAGCCATTTTTCTTTGTAACTCGTACCAATTCAGCAAACATCGCTTCAAAATGTGCTTTGTTTTCTGCAAAATGCAATACAGCATTCGAAATAATATGGTTAAAAAAAATATCCTCAAAAGGAATGGCATTCACTTTAGAAACCATAATCTTATTCTTTATTCTAGGATAATTTTCTTGAGCTATTGTTATAGATTCTTTATCTTTATCTAATCCATAGATGGAATATCCGTTTTTATAAAACCAATATATATTCCTCCCTTTGCCACAACCAGCATCTAATATTTTATCATTGCGTTGATATCTTTGCTTTAAAATCTGATCAAAAAGATAGATGTCAATATTTCCGAAAGTTTCTTTTAGTGGTGTATGCATTATAAGCCAAATAATTTTGGTAAAACCATAGAAATTTCAGGAATATAAACAATCAATAGCAGTACAATAATCATAATAGCTAAAAATGGAAGCAAGGGTTTTATAACTTTACTGACTGACACACCTGCTATACCACTACCCACAAAAAGAATAGTGCCTACGGGTGGTGTACACAAACCAATACTTAAATTTAAAACCATTACAATTCCGAAATGAACAGGGTGCATTCCAAGTTCAGTTACTACTGGTAAAAATATGGGTGTAAAAATCAATATGGCTGGCGTCATATCCATAAAAGTCCCAACTACCAATAAAATGATATTGATAATTAAAAAGATAACTATAGGATTGCTAAATTTAGTCAATAAAAAATCACTCATCAATGCAGGAATTCCTTCAAAAGAAAATAACCAAGACATTGCCATTGAAGTGCAAATTAAAAACATAACTACTGCTGTAGTTTTAGCACTGGTCAATAAAATTGGTGAAAAATCTTTGACTTTTATATCTCCATAAATTAAAGCCAAAACGGTAGCATAAAACACTGCGATTACTGAGGCTTCGGTTGCCGTAAAAATTCCTGCTACAATACCGCCAACAACAATTACCAATAATAATAAGCTGAAAAACGCTTTTCTAAAATGTGTCCATATTTCAGAGATTGGAGCTCTTTCGCCTTTGACAAAATCCTTTTTTACAGCTACAAAAGCCACATAACCTATAATTGCTAAACCGAGTAAAATTCCTGGTAAATAGCCTGCAATAAATAATGCTGCAACAGAAGCTGCACCTCCACTTGCCAATGCATAAACAATTAAAACATTACTTGGCGGAATCAATAAACCAGTAGTAGAGGATGTAATGTTTACTGAAGCACTAAATGTTCTTGGGTAACCTTCTTCTTCCATTCTATCGGTCATGATACTCCCAATAGCAGAAGCTGCTGCTACTGCCGAACCTGAAATGGCACCAAATAACATGGCTGCCAAAACGTTTACATAGGCTAATCCTCCAGGGAGACTCGCTACCAAAGATTTTGCAAAATTAATAAGTCGGTTTGCAATGCCGCCTTGTTTCATCACTTCACCAGCGAGAACAAAAAACGGAATTGCCAATAAAGCAAAACTATCAAGACCTGTTATCATTCTTTGTGCAATAGTAGTTAAGCCTGGCATTCTATCAATATTTAGCAGTAAACTAATGGTTGTAGAAATACCAATACTATAAGCAACGGGTACTTTCAATAGTAAAAGAATAAAGAAACTACTAAATAAAACTAATATGCTAATGACTTCAATACTCATACTTAATGTTTAATTCCATTCTAAAATCATTCCCATAGGAAATACCTTTTAAATGTTAGTTATGTTTTGATTGTTATGTTTTACAATGTTAGAAATATGATACACAGAAAAATACATAATTAATAAACCGCTAAAGGGTAAAATAATATATACATATCCTAAAGGAACACGTAATGTACCAGACAATTGTTCTAAATGTAATGTGGTATATACGAGGTTAAATCCACCCACTACCATAACAATTAAGGCAAACAAAAAAATAAAAATCTCTATAAGGATAGATACTTTTTTCTTGTTCTGGCTAGATAGTTTATTGTATAAAAAATCCATTGACAAATGCTCTCTTTTTGCATTGAGATAGGCTGCACCTAAAATAGACAACCAAATGAGTGCAAAACGGGCAAATTCTTCAGTAAAAGAAAACGATCTGCTTAATAGATATCGAGAAAAAACTTGCCATAACACATCTAAAACCAGTAAGGCAAAGATAATGACCAATACTACTTCAATTATTTTGTTAATTTTATTAAAAATAACCTCTGACCTATTCATAGTTATTGGGCTTGAATTTGATTTACCAATGTTGCCATTGATGGATTATTCTTTTTAAATTCTTCCACTACAGAGACTGTTTTATTGGCAAATAATGACTTTTTAGGAATGATAATTTCTACACCAGCTTCTTTTGCCTTTTTCATGGATACTTCTACTGATGTTGCCCAAAATTGTTTTTCTGCTTGAGCGGATTCATTAGCTGCCTCTTGCACCCATTGTTGTTCTTGTTTAGATAGTTTTTCCCAATATTTGCTTCCGATAATTAAAACGTCTGGTATTGATGCGTGTTGATCTATGGTATAGTATTTACTCACTTCATAATGATTGGAAGATACAAACGAAGGCGGGTTATTTTCTGCACCATCAACTACGCCTTGTTGAATGGCGGTATACAATTCTCCGTACGCCATGGGTGTTGCAGAGCCTCCTAAAGCATTTACCATATTGATTGCCATTTGATTGTTCATCACTCTTATTTTGAGCCCTTTTAAATCTTCTGGAGTTCTTATGGCTTTTTCTTTGGTGTAAAAACTTCGACTGCCAGCATCGTAATAACACAATCCTCTAAGCCAATATTTACTTCCTTTTTCTAATATTGATTTACCTATATTGCCTTCTAAAACATCAAAATAATGTGTTTTATCTCTAAATAAGTATGGAATACCCAAAACATTATATTCAGGCACAAAATTAGAAAGGGTTGCAGCACTCACTTTAGTTACAGCAACACTACCAATTTGTAATAATTCTAACACTTCTCTTTCTGAACCCAATTGTCCGTCTGGGAAAATTTTTAATTTTAATTTTCCTTCTGATTTTTTTTCTAAAGCCTTCTGAAAAGCCAAAATCCCTTTATGAACAGGGTGTGTCTGTGGTAAGGTATGTGCTAAATACATTACTTTATTTTCTGAAAGTTCATTACAAGAGAGTAATCCTATAAAAAGAAATAAGAGAAATATATTTTTATAATTCATTAGTGTATTGATATCTCTAAAGGCGATTTTAATTTTATAGCAAATTGATTCAAGTAATTCTGCCAACTGTCATCATTATTAAATTGTCCACTTTTTTTCCATCCAAAGCCAACATAGCAAATAACCTTTTTATCATTCAATTTTAATTGCATAAAACTATTGCTTAAATCTTTCATATCCGTTTCATATTTCTCCATATCAATAATAGATTCGGGTGCTGCAACTACTGCCGTTCCTAATGCTGAACCATCATGAGGCTCCCAATAACTCATCCATCCATTTTTATCGTTTTCCGTAACTATTCCTTTTTTTTCATGTAGTGTTAATCCTACTGAAACCTTATCTGAACCCGTTATTGAAATTTCAAATTTTGAAAGGTTTTGTCCTCTATCTAAGGTAACAATTCTACTTTCTTTTATGAGATTTCCACCAGCATCCCAATCAGCATATTCAATATAAAAACTTGTGCGAATTGGGCCTGTAGTCAAGGTTTTATAGTTGGTAAAATTCTTAGAAATATAATACGTGCTATCCTTTTTAATGGCAATTCCTCCACATCCTCTACTGATACCTACATGAAAATTATCTAGACCTTCACCTGTATCTTCATGATAAGAACCTGTACCATCAGCATATTTTTTATACCATTTATTGATGATAGGGTATTCTACACGTTTTAACCAACAATCTACACCGCTTGAAAGTGTGCCACCCTCAACACCATCTTCAAACATTTGTTGAGCCGTTGGTCCAAATACCCTAAAGGCTACCTTATCATTTTCCCAGGCATAATCGTCTGTGCGTTCTGGAACGAAACGGGAGTAACAAATCTCTTCTCTCTCGGGTAATTCAGCATTTGGAATATAAACAACAGTATAGGTAGCACTTGAATTCGCCAATACTTTTGGTTGAAATAAGATTACATCAACAGAACCGTCACCATTGGTATCTTCGTGTTGTACTATAGGTTGATTTCCATTTACATCTTCAATTACATAATCATAAAGACTGTCTGTTTCTTGTAATTTTAAATCAGCTTTTGAAATTTCAATCGTCTCGAAAGATCGGTCAATAACTAAGTAATTAGTAATTGTGATTGTTTTGGTTGCTGTAGTGCAGGATGCTAAGAGTATTGCGACTACAAGAAGTGTTATTTTAGTTAGTTTCATAAGTTTATACTATCACTCTTTATTTTAAAACTGGATGCTGCCTTAGCAGAAAAGACAATCATTAATCTTCATTCGCAGGCTTACCAATAGTCGCTAAAATTCCACCATCAACATAAATGATTTGACCATTGATGAATTTACTAGCTTCTGATGCTAAAAATACTGCTGTACCTGCTAAATCTTCTGGATCTCCCCAACGACCTGCTGGAGTTCTACCTACAATAAAATCGTTAAACGGATGTCCGTCAATTCTAATGGGTTTGGTCTGCTCAGTTGCAAAATAACCAGGGCCAATTCCGTTGATTTGCACATTGTGTTTTGCCCACTCAGTAGCCATATTTCGGGTCAACATTTTCAATCCGCCTTTTGCTGCTGCATAAGCTCCTACCGTATTTCTACCTAATTCACTCATCATAGAACAGATGTTGATAATTTTTCCATCTTTACGAGCGATCATCCCTTTAATTACATACTTACCCATGATAAACGGACTTACCAAATCTACTTTCAACACTTGTTCAAAATCGGCTACTTCCATTTCTTCTAATGGTGTTCTTTTGATAATTCCTGCATTGTTGACCAAGATATCAATCACGCCAACTTCTTGTTCAATGGTTGCAATGGCTTTGATTACCTCTTGTTCATCAGTAACATTGAATTTATAGCCAGAAGCATTCAATCCCCACGATTTGTATTGTGCAACAGCTATATCTAATTTTTCTTGAGAAGAATTTCCGTTAATCACTAATGTAGCTCCTGCTTCACCAAGGCCTTTTGCCATGGCCATGCCTAAGCCGTGAGTGCCGCCAGTGATTAAAGCTGTTTTACCTGATAAGTTAAATAATTTGTTCATGTTTGTTCCTTTCCTAAATAAAACTTCGCTTTGTAACTTTGATTAAAAAAAGTTTTAATCTTGTTAATCCTAAGGGAAGAACTTTTAAATAGTTGATTTTTAATTACCTTAATTCCGTTATTTTACAATGGTCCATATCACCATAATCTAAATTTTCACCTGCCATTCCCCAAATAAACACATAATTACTTGTACCAGAGCCTGCATGAATAGACCAAGGAGGTGAAATCACAGCTTGTTCATTGGTCATCCAAATATGACGAGTTTCTTTAGGTTGACCCATAAAATGGGATACCGCTTGTTCTTCAGGAACTTCAAAATAGAAATAAACTTCCATTCTTCTGTCATGACTATGAGCTGGCATGGTATTCCATACAGAACCAACTTTAAGTTCGGTCATTCCCATTTGTAATTGACAAGTCTCAACAATACTATTTACAATTAGTTTTCTAATAGTACGTGCGTTTGCTGTTTCTAAAGCTCCTAATTCTACAATTTCAGCATCGTCTTGGCTTACTTTTTTTGTTGGAAATGCCTTATGTGCTGGTGTTGAATTTAAATAAAAACGTGCTGGTGTTTTTTCAGAAGTACTTGAAAACATAACTTTTTTTGCTCCTCTACCTACATACAAAGCTTCTTTATATTCTAAGGTATATTCCGTACCATCAACAGTTACCGTTCCTGTTTGACCTACATTGATAATTCCTAATTCTCTTCGTTCTAAAAAATAATCAGCTTTAAGCGGATCAATTGCTTTTAAAATAACTTCTTTTTTTACAGGAACAACACCGCCTGTCATATAGCGATCATAATGAGAATATACCCATTTGATTGTGTCTATATGCATTACTTTTTTGATTAAGAATTCTTTTCTTAACTCTTTAGTGTCCATGTATTTTACTTCATTAGGACTTGAAGCGTATCTTACTTTATAGTTTTTACTCATTTTGTGTTTTATTTACTTCAAATTTAGTTAAAATAAATTTCTAATAGCAACATGAATGAACACATTATCACTATTCCTTTTGTTTAAAAGCTATACATAAATACTTTTGTTATTGTGTTTCAGGGCTCTAGAAAAATTAGTTTTTATTAAACTTTCTTTGAATTTAACTTATAACTTAAGAATAAATATGTATATCCGTAAATAGTAATACTATAGCGTAACGTCATGCTGCCCCGAAACGTCAGGGCGTTTCAGCATCTCATCACTATTTGATTTACAGGTATTTGTTGAACGCGACCCTGAAACAAGTTCAGGGTGACGAGCCAATGATGTCACATTATGGATAATCAGTATACTAATTTTACTTTTCAAACATTGTTTCTAACTCTTCCAAAGTTTTTCCTTTGGTTTCTGGTATGAATTTCCAAACAAAAATGATAAGAATGAAAATAAATGCTGAAAACAGAAAATAAGGTAATGAATTATTCCATGTGCCTCCGTCTACATGTAGTTTGTTTATATCGCTCTCTACAACCAATGGAAATGAAAAAATTAAAACAGAGTTGGCTAGCCATTGAGCAGCTACTGCAATTGCCATAGCAACACTTCTAACTCTATTAGGGAAAATTTCTGATAAAATCACCCAAACTACTGGCCCCATAGACATAGCAAATGAACCCAAAAAGATAAGAATACCTATTAAACTCATTATACCTTCAGATGCTGATAATGCAGGGTTACCTGCGGCATTTGTATTTGAATAATCACTAAAATACAAGGTGAAACCCATCATTAAAAAACCTATCAACATTCCAAAACCACCAATAGTTAATAGAGGTTTTCTTCCCAATTTATCCACCGTAAACATAGCTACAAATGTAAAAACTAAATTTACTGTGGCTAGTAAAACTTGTTGTTTCAAAATATCATCCTTACCAAAACCTAAAGCTTGTTCAAAAATATCAGCACCATAATACAATACAGCATTGATACCTGTAAATTGTTGAAGTATTGACAAAATAGATCCTATTATCACTATAGTTAATATAGGTTTTACAAAAATAGAAACTTTCACTTTGGCAGCTTCACTTTGAATAGATTCTCTTATTTCAACAATTTCTTTAGCAGCAATTTCTTCCCCATGAATTCTTGTTAAAATATTTAAAGCCTCTTCTTCTCTTCCTTTGGTCATTAACCATCTTGGACTTTTAGGCACAAAATACAATCCAACAAAAAAGAGTATTGAGGGAATCAATTCAGTCCAAAACATTTGTTTCCAACCAAATTTAATATTTTCAGCTTCAGTTAAATTATTTCCGATGAAATAGGTCGCCAGAAAAACTACAAAAAACCCAATAACAATAGCCAATTGATAAAATGTTACCAAATTTCCCCTTTTTTCAGCAGGTGCAATTTCAGCAATATACATGGGTGCATTCATTGATGCAATACCAATAGCAACCCCGCCAAGTATTCTAAAAAAAATCAATAAAGGAACTGTTTCGGGTAACATACTAGGTAAGCCAGAACCCCAAGCTGAAATAGCAAATAGAACTGCTGAAATAATTAGCGAACTTTTTCTACCAATAGCTTTACTTAATACTCCTGAAACTAAAGCTCCGAAAAATGCCGCGATTAAGGCACTACTCACTACAAAACCTTTCAAAGACCCTGTCAATTCAAAATATTTAGAGAAATAAAATTGTGTACCATTTATGACTCCAGTGTCATAACCAAAAAGCAGGCCTCCGAGTGTTATAATGATGGTAATAAAATAAATGTTAATTCTTTTGTTTGATAAATTACTCATAGTTGATTACGTTTTTAGGGTTTCAATTTTGTATATCTAGTTAAGGCTTCAATATAGTAATAATCTGCATAAATTAGCGGTACGTCAATTTCTTTATTTTTTGGTAGATATCCTGTTGAGTGCTTTAACACAAAATTGTTGTTTTCTCCTAACTTAGCTGTGTATTTTAAACTTGCCAAATTTTCTAAGATTATCTCAGCTTTGGATAAATAATACTTACCAGCTTCATGTTTTACAAGCTGACTTAATTCTATCAAAGCCGATGCTATTATAGTTGCTGCTGAGACGTCTCTTGGAACATTTGGAATATCAGATGCATTAAAATCCCAATAAGGAATTAAATCAACTGGCATATTAGGGTGTTTGAATATAAAACTCGCTATTCTTTTTGCTTGTGCTAAATATTTCTGATCTTTTGTTTCTCTAAACATTACGGTATAACCGTACAAACCCCAAGCTTGACCGCGTGACCAAGCAGATTCATTTGAAAAACCTTGAACCGTAATTTTTTCGATAACTTTACCTGTAATTGTATCGTAATCTATCATATGAACAGAACTATTATCCTCACGGAAATGATTTTTCAACGTTACATCTGCATGTGATATGGCTTGTTTGTAAAAAATTGAGTCTCTAGTTACTTTACTTGCCCAAAACAGATATTCTAAATTCATCATATTGTCAACAATAACTGGAAAATGCCATTTTGGATTCCAATCCCATGATTTAATACAACCTATAGTATTGTTAAAACGGCTTGAAAGTGTTTTAGCTCCTGAGACAAGTATATTTTGATATGTTGAATCTTTTGTGATTCTAAATCCATTGCCATAACTACAATATAACATAAAACCTAGATCGTGTGTGCTTGCGTTATATTGTTGATTTTCTAATAGATTTGTATAGTTAATAGCTTCTTTTTTAAATGTGTCTTTTTGATTAAATTCATATAAATACCAAAGTAACCCAGAATAAAAACCACTTGTCCAATCAGTTGCATTGACCAAACCAAGCTTTCCGTCTTTATGTGTTGTTCTTGGAAGCAAAGAATCAGGAACAACTTTCATCATCTCTTCATATTGCATTGTAGCAAATTGTAAGGCTTCATTTGCTTTATTTTTATCAAACGTTGAAACCACCTCCTTTTTTTGTGTAGTACAACTAAGTATTGTAATAATCAATAAAATTGTATAACGACAATATTTCATTGTTTTTTATTAAGGATTAAAAATTGTTTTGCATAGCGTTTTCCTAAGTCTCGTTGTGCCTCTGCATTAAAATGTATTTTGTCAGGATTACATTGCAAACCTTTTGAAGAAACAAGAATTAAATTTTCATCATTTTCAGTTGTATTGTAAAGAATTTGATTCATTGTTTTCCAATTACTATTTCTTTCTTCTGGTTCTGCGTAATCTCCTAGTTCACCAAGTAATATAGGAAGCCTATCATTACCTATATCTTTACGAAATTTTTCAATTAATTTTTCTAACTGAGCTTGATAAACAGGAAGTTTTTTCAAATGTGCGTCACTTTCACCTTGATGCCATAAGATTCCTTTTATAGTACCCAATGATTTTGCATATGTGATTCTACTTTTGAAATTACTGTATAATTTTACGTTTCTATGTGATGAATCATTAAGCCATTGGTCAATTGAACTACCTCCAACAGCACAAGGGATTAGTACAATTTCAATATTTGTTGGTATTTGCGACCGTAATTCTTTGGCGAAAGAAAGACCACAATCTAAACCTGTAAGATTAGGTTCATAAAAATGTAAAGGCTCTTTAGCGATAGCTAATTTCATTTCTTTAGTAAGTGTAAAAATTGACGGATCAGAAATAGTGTCTTGGGGTGCAACTATACCTCTACCTGCCATGTTGGATTGACCAGCTAAAACAAAAATCCATTTCTCTTTCTTTTGAGAACATCCAAAAATTAAGGGAAATATTAAAAAGATAAAAATAACTTTTTTAAACATGTTTATTTTCTTATCAATAGATTCTATTATTCTTCATCTTCTATTTCAACAATCATTTCAATTTCGACAGGAATACCTGCTGGTAGAGAACCCATACCCACAGCACTTCTTGCATGTCTTCCTTTTTCGCCAAAAACCTCAACCATTAAATCAGAAAAACCATTGATAACAGTTGGTTGCTGTTTGAAATCAGATGTACAATTCACCATCCCTAATACCTTTACAATTCTTTTTACCTTGTCTAAATTTCCTATAAAACCTTTTAAAGCCGCCAATTGATTGATTGCTGTAAGTCTAGCAGCTTGTTGTGCTTCTTCTACCGTCATATCTTGACCAACTTTCCCTATAATAAATGTGCCATCTGCCTTACGAGGCCCTTTACCTGATAAATAAATGGTGTTGTCTACCCGAACAGCATTTACATAATTAGCTAAGGGCTCAGGGACTTTTGGCAATTCAATACCCAATTCTTCTAATTTTTGATCTATATTCTGTGCTACTAATGAATAAGTGATTAATAGCATTATAAGTGTGAGTGTTTTTTTCATGTGTTTATATTTATCTGTAAGATATTATTTATTATAGCTTAAGTTGTTTAAACAAGGGCCTCTATGAGGCAAAATTAAAATAATTTTTTGCATTATAATAACAGATATCTTCAACCATTTTACCAATAAATTCGATATCGTTTGGCAATTCTCCATTTTCTATATCATCACCTAATAAATTGCATAGTATTCTTCTAAAATATTCATGTCTTGGAAAGGATAGAAAACTTCTGCTATCTGTCAACATCCCAACAAAACGACTCAACAAACCCATATTTGACAAGGTATTGAGTTGTTTTTCCATACCATCCTTTTGATCTAAAAACCACCAAGCCGCACCGTATTGTACTTTATTTATACCTCCATTACTCGTAAAATTACCTGCCATAGTAGCAAAAACTTCATTATCTCTCGGGTTGAGATTATACAATATTGTTTTTGGTAAATAGTTTTGACTTGAAATGGTATTTAAAAAATAGGATAAGCCTTCTGCTTGTTCATAATCACCAATAGAATCACAACCCACATCAGCACCTATTTCTTCTTTTAGTAGATCATTATTATTGCGGATGGCTCCTAAATGCAATTGCATTGTCCAATCCTTTTTATGATACATTTTAGCCAATGCAATCAATAAGCCTACTTGATAGCTTTTGATTTCTGTACTAGTTAATGTTTCATTATTTAAACGCTTAGAAAAAATTTGATTCAATTCGTTTTCGATACAGCTTGCCTTTGGGATAAATGCTAAACCATGATCTGCCAATCGGCATCCATGCTTATGAAAATAGTCAAGCCTCTTATTTAAAACTAAAAGCAAATCATTAAAAGAGTTTATTACAATTTTGGCGGTGCTTTCAAGTTGTTTGATATAATCAATATAGCTTTCCTTTTCAATTGAAATAGCATTGTCTGGCCTAAATGTAGGTAATACTTTAGTGTTAAAATCACTTGCTTTGATTGCTTTATGATAGGCTAAATCATCACAAGGATCATCAGTAGTACAAAGCACTTCTACCTTCATTTTTGATAACAAGTTTTGAACAGAAAATGCTGGTGTTTGTAATGATTCAGAACATATTTCATAAATTCTACTCGCTGATTTTTCATTTAATAATTCATCAATATCAAAATAGCGTTGTAACTCTAAATGAGTCCAATGGTATAGTGGATTTCGCATCGTAAATGGAACAGTTGATGCCCATGCTTCAAATTTTTCTTTATCAGAGGTGTTTCCAGTTATCAATGCTTCAGAAATACCATTAGCTCGCATGGCTCTCCATTTGTAGTGGTCTCCTTTTAACCAAATTTCAGTAAGGTTTTTAAATTGTTTGTTTTCTGCAATTTCTTTTGGACTGAGATGATTGTGGTAATCAATGATAGGCAAATCTTTTGCATAGTCGTGGTATAACAACTGTGCAGTTTTAGTTTTTAGTAAGAAATTTTCATCTAAAAAATATTTCATTTTGTCTTTTAGTTTTTTGAATAATAGATGTTTCTAAAAAATATTTCCTTTCCATCAAACTCACTAATGCCTTTTAGACTCAATACACTTGTAATATCGTTTAGGTTATTACTTGTATTTAATGTTTTTATAGGAATGCTATGTTTTTTCCAAGTATTCATTAATTTATAAGCTTCTTTAGAGCCGAAATTTATGAAATTTGATTTTAAAGTTCCTTTCCCATAATTACCAGTTTGAAAACCAATTTGAAATGATGATGTTGTTTCTCCTTTTATTTCAAAATTTAAATATCCTTTTTTGAAATTTATGAAATTTTCACCATAATTTTCATCATCCACTTTAAGTGAGCAAGCCCACCATTTGCCAGTTCCTGTTTTTACTCTTACTACTTTATCATCTAGCATGTTAAACTTACATGAGCCGTCAATTGGGCTAAATAGTAATTTTGTACTTGGGTAAGTTGCCTTATTGGTCGCATTTGGAATTAGTGAAGAATGTGAGATTAGGTATTTTTCTTCTTTAATAGCTTGTCCTATTTGATTGTTTTTATTAACGGTTTCAATCGCTAAAATACCTATTTCTTTTAATGTTGGGGGGAGTAAGACGGTTTTTATTAATTGATCTTTGTTGCCATTAAAAGATTTGGTAATTTCCTTTCCGTTTCGAGTTATACCTTTAAAAACACCTTTATCTACAGCATCCCAAAGTGCATATTTTGCTTCGCCATTCATTTTTATTAATCCAAAATTATTTTCAGAACCACGTATGTCTTTTGCCTTCCAACTTTCGTCCATCAACTTAAAATAAAAACAAGTAATATTTTCTTTAGTTGTCCATTGACGAATATGATCGTAAAATAATTTTCCTTTATATTCATCTGATGCGTGTGAGCCTGTATCGCCATAAGTGCTACTTGCAATTGTTGACCAGCCTATTTCGCCAATATGAATAGGTTTTTCTATACCTAAACTCGCTACATAATCTACCGTAGTTTGATATTGCTTCATTGCAAAATTCTTGGATCTTAGCATTGCAGCATCAATTTTTTCTATTTTTGATAGTTTTTCTTCATTTGCAGGAATTCCCCAAAATTCTGGATGATAATTTGTTGCGTGATAAGGATAAGTATGTAGTGAAATAAAATCGACTGCTTTGATTAAATTTTCTAAATCTTTGGTTCTATAAGATTTAGAACCACCTCCCCAAGCTTCGTAATTATCAGAACTTGTTATCCAAATATTTTTTAAAAGTTTGTTTGTTTTCTTTAGCTCTTGCAAATAATTTACCCATTTTAAAATAATTTTAGGTGTAACGTAATATCCATCTGCCCATCGTATCATCGATTCGTTACCCACAGCAATCATTTTTACAATAGTTGGATATTGATTAGCCAATCTAACCGCTTTATCAATTTCTGCTTTATTATTTTGAGTATGGTCTTTTTCATGATTCCTGTTTTTTGTCCAAGCACCATCGCATTGCATCCATGTTCCTAGCATGACATACATTTCAAAATTGGAATCAGATTCTTTTAACTCTTTAATTGCTTGTAATAGATTACTTGCTTGCTTATAATGTGTTGTGTTGTATGTTCTAACTAATTTCACTCCTAAAGCAGCGGTTAGTTTCAAATCATCTTTTAATTCATTAACTGAAGGTACGCTATCTCTTGTTTTGTAACGGTATGTGCCAAATGAGAAAGCCTGATATTTTGAATTTCCTAAAATTTCTTTAGCCGTTTTATCTTGATTTGAAGTGCTGTTTTTTTTACAAGAAACACTAAAAAAGAGGAGTGCTATTATGCTGTATATAATCTTATTTTTCATCATTATCAATTGTTAGGTTCCCTAAAATACCTATTTCTAAACCTCGTAATTCAGCCAAACCTCTTAATCTACCAATGCCTGAATAACCAGGATTGCATTTTTTTTGTAAATCGTCTAACATTTTATGACCATGATCGGGTCGCATAGGTATTGGGTGTTTTCGTTTTTGTTGTTCTTTGACCAAGGCTTTCATCACTCCAAACATATCTACATTACCCTCTAAATGATTGGCTTCGTAAAAATTACCATGTTCATCTCTTTGGGTACTTCGCAAATGGATAAAATGAATGTATTTACCCAATCTATCCGCCATTGCTGCCAAATCATTATCAGGTCTTACTCCGTAAGATCCTGTACAAAAACAGAGTCCGTTATAATCACTTTCAACAGCATTAACAACTGCTAGAGCGTCTTTTTCAGTACTTACCACTCTAGGTAAACCTAAAATAGGGTAGGGCGGATCATCAGGATGTATCGCCAAATAAACCTTGTTTTCTTCGGCAATAGGAACAATTGCTTTTAAAAATAAGAAAAGGTTTTCTCTTAATTGATTTGCATTTATGTATTTATATGTTGCTAAGATTCTATTGAACTCATTTAATGAATTGATACCTTCGGTCATTCCGCCAGGTAATCCTGCTATAATATTATTGATGAGTAAGGCTTTATTTTCTTCAGATAGTGTTTCTAAATACGCTTTTGCTATTGTTTTTTCTGTGGATGAATAGTCGTTTTCAGCACCTTTTCGTTTCAATAAAAACAATTCAAAGGCAGCAAAGGCAACCTTGTCAAATCGCAATGCTGAAGAACCATCTTCTAGTTTATAGTCTAAATCGGTTCTCGTCCAATCTACTACAGGCATAAAATTATAAGTAACAATGTGAATACCACATTCCGCTAAATTTTGAATACTTAACTTATAATTTTCGATATATTCTTGATAGTTTCCTGTTCTCCTTTTAATATCTTCATGTACAGGGATACTCTCAACAACCGACCAGTTTAAACCTACTTTTTCAATACTTTCTTTTCGTTCTTTGATTGCAGAAACTGTCCAAACTTCACCATTAGGAACTTGATGCAAGGCAGTAACAATCCCTGTTGCTCCTGCCATTTTAATGTCAGCTAGAGAAACTGGGTCATTTGGACCGTACCATCTAAAAGTTTGCTCAAGTTTTTTCATTTATTAATTTTATACAATTCTTTTAATTCGGCCATACCTTCCTCAATGGTAAGTATCGGACTATAATTTAAAATTTGTTTTGCTTTTTAAATGTTTATAGTGCAATTTACAGTCATAATATCTGCCGCAAATCTTGTAATAGGAGGTTCTCCATTTAAATGAAAACTTCTCCAAATTTTTTCTAATAGTAAGGCTATAAAACTTGCTATTTTTCCAGAAATAGATTTATTTGGTGGTATAATATCTTGTGTATTCAACAAATTGGTTAAAAAAGATTTAAAACTCACTATTTCATCATCTGTAATAAAATAGATTTCTCCTCCTTTGCCCTTTTTTATTGCCAGTTTTATAGCATGTACTAAATTAGATATATGAACTGTTGAAGTTTTAGCTTTGCCTTTATTTATCCACATAAAACTACCTTTATTAATGAGTTTTATTAATTCAGGAAGTATGGTTTGATCATTTGGCCCCCAAATCATTCTTGGGCGTAGCACTACGGTTTCAAATAACCCTTCTTGATTGGCTGCAACAACAAGTTTTTCTGCGGCTGCTTTTGTTTCTGAATAAAGATATGGTGTTTTTTTAGGGTATAGGTAGGTTTCATCAATATTATTCATCTCTTGTCCATAAAATAAGGTTGCTTCTGAACTGATATGGATGAACTTTTTTACATTGGCACTTTTTGCCATTGCTAATAATTGTTTTGTCCCTTCTACATTAATATCCCAATATTGTTTTCTTGTGCCCCAAGCTTCAACATAAGCTGCAGCATGAATAATTAGATCATAACCTTTAACATCTTCTTTATTTACATAATTTAATGAACACAACACAGGAGTCACTCCTAAATCAATTATTTTAGTAGCCGATTTTTCGGATCTCGCCATGGCAAAAACCTCATGGTTTTTAACCAACGCTTTTGCAATTGCTCCACCTACAAATCCCGATGCACCAGTAATAAAAATTTTCACTTGATAAATATTAAGATTTAAACTCCACTAAATGCACTAAATCCGCCATCAACAGGAACTACAATCCCCGTTATAAAGCTCGAATTATCATCACAAAGCCAGAACAATGTACTCAATAGTTCTTCTGCTTCTCCAAAGCGTTTCATAGGTGTGTTATTTACAATGGTATTTCCTCTAGCGGTTAGTGAACCGTCTTCATTTAATAATAAGCTTCTGTTTTGCTCTCCGATAAAAAAACCGGGAGCAATAGCATTTACTCTAATTTTTTCAGAATGTTTTTGTGCCATTTCTACAGCCAACCATTTGGTGAAAATATCAATAGAAGCTTTAGAAGTTGAATAACCCACAACTCTTGTTAAGGCTTGTTGTGCTGCCATAGAAGAGATGTTAATTACATTTCCTTCGCCTTGCTTTGCCATTTGTTTACCAAATATAATGGTTGGTAAAACGGTACCTTTTAAATTGAGTTTGGTAACGGAATCAAAATCGTCTAAATTCATATCAAAAAAACTATCTTCAGGCATAATGGTTGCTCCTTTCATATTGCCACCTGCTGCATTGACAAGAATATCAATCTTTCCCCATTGCTGTAATATTTCTTGACGAGCCACTTCTAATTGTTCACGATTTAAAACATCGGCTACTAAGCCCATTGCATCTCCGCCAACAGCTTTGATTTCATCTACTTTAGTTTGAACCGTTTTTTCAGTTCTTCCTAAAATTGCCACTTTAACACCTTGTTTTGCAAGTCCGATAGCCATTGTTCCACCCAAAGCACCAGCTCCGCCTGTAATAATAGCTACTTTATTTTTTAGAATGCTCATCGTTTTATTTCAATTATTATAAATTGATTCACCCAAGTCTTACTAATTTGAAAGAAAAATATTTTCTGTCAAAAAAAGAATCTTGAAACTTAAGCTTTGAGTTCTTTTTTAAAACTCCATAAATTATTTTAAAATTAATTTCTTAGAGTATGTATTGTTTTTAGTCTGAAGCTTTAAGAAATAGATTCCTGATGTTAATTTATTTCCATTATTACCTGACCTATTCCATTTAAAAGAGTAAATACCAACTCGATTTTCTCCATTTTCTGAATTAAAAACGAGTCTACCAGTGAGATCATAAATTGAAATTGAAAAAATACCATCGTCATACAACATGTAATCAATGTTTAATTTATCACCTACTGGATTTGGGTATACATTGACTCCATTTTCTTCTAAAATTGCTTCTTCTATAGCTAATACATCAGAAGTCTCTGTCATTTTTAAAGCATTTATGTAAGACCAATTACTAACATTATTTGCTCCATTTTTTATACGAACTGAAATACCTCCATCACTATCTGGTTTTACATTATTTATTAGCAAAGTGTTTGATATATTTCCTAGCAAAGTGACACCTCCTACATTTGTGATACCTCCGGGATTTAAAAAACCTATTTCTTCAATATTTCCAGTAATAGTAAATTCAGTTTCTCTATTTTCTCTTACTCCTCTACATGCAAATATTTCAAAAGAATAATAATTTGAATCATCCAATCCAGATATGTAAATTTTCCCGTTTGGATTGCCATGGCTTATACTTGTGTAATAACTATCTTTAGTAGCATCTATATCAAAATTAGCCGCATCACCTGTTGGGTTTTTTGTACCACCAGTATTAAGATTGTCAAAATTTGCAACAATAGCAAAAGTAAACCCTGTCTTTGCTCCAACATCATTAATTAAATCAGCAATACCATTTGACCCCTTGACGGTTGTATTTCCTGTCATGTTATTGTAATTACCAGAAGTTATCCATTCAGCTCCTGGATCTCCAAAATCTATAAACACAGATTGCTGAGCATAAATAATTGTGCTTACTAATAAAAATATTAACATCAAGCTTATGTAATTTTTTACCATAATTAGTTAATTTTTAAAGTTATGTATATAGTTTAATAATAATTCTTTTTTTGTCAAAAAAGATTGAGGCCTACTCATCATTTTTATAATTTATATTATCCCAATTATCAGTACGGAAAGACATTAATGGTAAGCCTGCTGTATTGTAAATATCTCCTTTAATACAATTTCCAAAAGCATAACGTACAGCTACAGGGTTGGTAACTTTATTGCTAGAGACAATAATGTGCGATTTTTCATCTCCTCCTTTTATAATGGCGTCTGCTTTATAAAATATTTTATCATCTCCTGCAATTTCAAAATTATTTAATGGCATTCCTTTTTTACCTTCTTTAGTTATTAAACCTCTTTCGAGTTCGTCAAAATATACTTTAATTTGATTGCTATCAATCTCCATTGATTTATAGATTGGTCCGCTGTAAGCAATACCTTTAAAACCATAGTTTTTAGCAAAAGCAACTAACGCTAGACGTTTACCAATGGTTTCTTTATCTGGGGCGTGAATATCACTACATTTTCCAATATCAATGGTAGATGCAAAACCTGTATTTTTCTCATTTTTGGTAATATCTACAATAGATTCTCCTATAAAAGTAACATATCTTCCGTCACCGTAATAAAATGGTGCTACTTGAACCATATAAAACGAAAAATTAGCATCCCATTTTTTACGCCAATGCTTAAACATTGCAGGTAATAACGTTTTATATTCTTTAAAACGACCTCGATTAGTTTCTCCTTGATTCCAAATTACACCTTGAATATTAAAACCTTCAAATGGTGCAACCATACCATTATAAATCAAACTTGGCTTATGCATTATTCCGTGTTCATATTTTCCTTTTTTTCGTGTAAATACTTGTGGAAATTGTGTTTTTAAGGTTTCATTATCTACAAAGGCTTCAGCAGCAGCTCCACCCCAAGACGAATTTATAATTCCAATTGGCACATCTAATACTTTATTTAATTCTTTAGCAAAGAAATATGCTGTTGCACTAAAATCTTTGATAGATAATGGATTTGCTTCTAACCATTGCCCTCCTTTTGTGTCTTGCTGTCTAGTTTCTACTGCATTTCTATTTACATGAAACGAACGGATAAATTTGTTTGTTCCGTATAACATTGCTTCATTACTACCAATAATTGGAGATCTTGGATACCCTTTTACTGGCATTTCCATATTAGATTGCCCTGCACAAAACCAGACTTCACCAAAAACAACATTTTTAAATAGAACTTCATCACTTCCTTTTATACTTAATGTGTAGGGCTTGTTATCCGCTTTAAGCGTTGTGATTTTAGCTTTCCAATTTCCATTTTTATCTGACTTTGTGGTTGCTTCTTTGCCCCAGCTTCCAGAAATAATAATTGGACAATTAGGTTTATCTGTTCCCCAGATAGCAACACTGTCTTTTTGTTGCAAAACCATATTGTCTCCAAAAAATGAAGGTAATTTCGTTTGTGCAGTTACCAATAATGAACATATTAGCAGAAAAAATATATTTATTGATTTCATCGTTTCTTATTATTTTCTTTGTCTCTTATTTCTAAAGCCATATCAGGGTGATTGGTAATCAACCCATCAATACCTAATTCCATTAATTGTTGAATTTCAACTTCATCATTTACTGTCCATTCCCAAATTTCTATTCCATTTTTATGTGCATGATCAAGTAATTCTTTTGTTACAATTGTACCATAACCAACTCCTATTCCATTAACATTAAGAAGTTTTGCATAGCCAATAACTGTTTCATCTACATTGTTTTCTATATACAATATTGGTATGGTTTTATCTAAATCACGAATTTTAGTTAATACTGGATAATGAAAAGAAAAAATAATAACCTCTTCTTTCATATCAAGTTCATTGATAATCTTTAAAACCTCTTCTTCAATACTATAAACTTTTATTTCTATACATACTTTTATTTTACCTTTAGCTAACTCAAGAGCTTCTTTTAAAGTAGGTATTTTTTCATCTTTAAATTGTTCTCCAAATTTTTCAGGATAACCTACTCTAACTTTCTCAACATCTTCACTATACATTTCAGAAATATTTCCTTTCCAATGGTTAGAACAGGTTCTACTCACAAATCCGTCATGTATTACATATAATTTATCGTCAAATGTTTTATGAACATCTAGCTCGAAATAATCAGCTCCGCTATCAATTGCTTCTTGAAATGCTTTGAGTGTATTCTCTGGAGCAATACCAGAAAAACCACGATGTGCAATTACTTTTGTCTGTGCAGTAATTTGTATTGTAAAAAAGAATACAAATACTACTAAAATTAGGTTGTTTCTTAGTATCATTATCTTATATATATCATTTTGATAATTACCTATCAATCTTTGTGCCTTTAATTTTTTTATTGTTATTTTTAACTTATTATTAAGGTGTGTTACTTCATTCTATAACTTTAAACAATGCTTTTAGAGTTGCTTTAGAGTCTGTACCTATCCAAATTTCAAAATCTCCTGGTTCTACTTCCCATTTTTTATTAACAGTGTAAAACTGAAGCATTTTAGCATCAACAGTAAAGTTTACTGTTTTTGTCTCTCCTGTTTTTAGCATTATTTTCTGAAATCCTTTCAATTCCTTTATCGGACGTGTAAGACTACCTACCAAATCTCTAAAATACAATTGTACCACTTCTTCACCATCCATTGAACCTGTATTTGAAACTTCAACGGATATTTGAATTTTTCCATTTGCTGGAATTTCAGTTTTATCTAGTTTTAAATTCTTGTATTCAAAAGTAGTATAGCTTAATCCGTAGCCAAAAGGATACAATGCTTCTTTTGGTGCATCTCTATAGCCTGAAAAGGTAACATGTTTAGGGCTGTATGGTCTTCCTGTCATTTTTTGATTGTAGTATAATGGTTCTTGACCTACATGATGCGGAAAAGAAACTGGTAGTTTTCCTGACGGATTATAATCACCAAATAATACATCGGCTATAGCATTCCCAGATTGCGAACCTAAGTGCCAGCATTCTAAAATAGAGGGTACATTTTCAGCTGCCCAAGAAATATCCATTGGTCTACCATTCATTAAAGTAATAATCACATTTTTGTTTACTTTTAAAATAGCCTCTAATAATTCTTGTTGTACGCCTGCAAAACCAATATCTGCTTGACTTCTGCCTTCGCCTGTTTGCAAAGCCATTTCGCCAATGGCCAATACCACAACATCAGCATTCTTAGCAACATTTATAGCTTTTTGAAAACCAGATTTATCAGTTTTATTAAAATTAAGTGGTAATAAAAAAGTACTACCAATACCTTTATCTGTTACAATACTACAACCTTCAGCATAAGTTACTTTAACTGATGACGGTACAGCATTTTTAATACCATCTAATAAAGATACCGCAGTATCTCTACCTCCTTTAGCCCTCCAATTGCCTAGTGGTGTATCTTTATCATCAGCTAATGGTCCAATAACTGCTATGGTTTTACCTGTTTTAGCAAGTGGTAAAAGGTTTGTCTCATTTTTTAATAAAACAATAGATTTTTTTGCGACTTCACGTGAAAAATCTTGATTCTCTTTTGTGTATATTTCATTTTTCTCTCGTTCTTCATTACAGTATTTATAAGGATCATCAAAAAGACCTAATTTAAATTTGATTCTTAAAATTCTTCGAACGGCATCATCAATACTACTTTCTTTAACTTTTCCTTCTTTTACTAATGTTTCTAAATGGGCTTGATAAGCATACGATTCCATATCCATATCACTACCAGCATTTGCTGCCAATTCTGCGGCATGTTTTTTATCTGTTGCATAACCATGAGCAATCATTTCACCGATAGAACCCCAATCTGAAACCATAAACCCATCCCAATTCCAACTTTCTTTTAGGATATCTCTTTGTAATATTTTATGCCCTGTAGCAGGAATCCCATCGATTTCATTAAAGGAATTCATAAACGTTGCTACACCAGCTTCAGCGACAGCTTTAAAAGGAGGCAGAATGGTATTATGCAATTCATATTCTCCTATATTTACGGTATTATAATCTCTCCCTGCTTCAGCAAAGCCATAACCTGCAAAATGTTTAGCACAGGCGGCAATAGTATTGTTTTGAGCTAAATCTTCCCCTTGAAAGCCTTGTACTCTTGCTACACCGATTTTAGCAGTGAGATATGGATCTTCGCCTGAGCCTTCCATTACCCGCCCCCATCGTGCATCACGAGAAACATCTATCATAGGAGCAAAGGTCCAATGTATACCAGCAGCCGAAGCTTCAGAAGCTGCTATTGCAGCCGATTTTTTTATGATGTCTAAATCCCAACTTGCACTTTCTCCTAATGGGATAGGAAAAATAGTTTTATAACCATGTATAACATCATAACCAATGATTAATGGAATTTTTAATCGTGAATTTTCCATTACCATTTTTTGAGCCTCTCTTGTTGCTTTAACTGACAATACATTCAACATAGAACCCACATCTCCATTTTTAAGACGTGTCTCTTTCTCTTTGTTATTCACCCCTGAAGCTGGGCCGGTAACATCCCAACTGCCATTATACTGGTTCATTTGTCCAATTTTTTCAGTTAGGGTCATCAATGCCAACACAGAATCAACTTTCTGATCTATCACAGAGTTAGAATTGTTGGTTTTAACAACTATTCCATCTTTATTACAGGCAACTAAAAGTATAAAACTAAATACTATTATAATTTTTTTCATATAATTAATCTTCAATAATTTAAATTACTCAACAACTTTAAAAGATGCTTTTAATGTAGCGTTTGAATCGCCTCCAACCCAAACATCAAAATCACCTGCTTCTACTTCCCACTTATTATTAGCCGTATAAAATTGAAGCGTTTCTTTATCTAAGGTAAAGCTTACAATTTTCGTTTCGCCTGCTTTTATTGCTAGTTTTTCAAATCCTTTTAATTCTTTTACAGGACGTGTACTACTTCCGATCAAATCTCTGATATACAATTGCACCACTTCTTCACCATCATAGTTACCTGTATTTGAAACCTCAACAGATACTTTTACAGCTCCATTCGTTGGAATTTTAGTCTTATCTAATTTTAAATTCTTGTATTCAAATGTTGTATAACTTAATCCGTATCCGAAAGGATACAATGGAGCATTTTCTACATCTGTGTATTTTGACCAAAAAACTAATTTTTCGTCTGGAAGCGGTACTGGTCTTCCTGTATTTTTATGATTGTAATAAATAGGCACTTGCCCAACTCTTCTAGGAAAGGTCATTGGTAATTTTCCTGACGGATTATAATCACCATATAATATTTGTGCAATCGCATTACCTGACTGCGTACCTAATTGCCATGCTTCAACAATTGTAGGGATATTTTTATCTGCCCAAGTAATTGCTAAGGGTCTACCATTATTTAACACCAAAACAATATTCTTATTTACGGCGTAAATAGCTTCTAACAACTCTTGTTGTACACCAGGTAAATCAAGTTCAGTTCTACTTCTTCCTTCACCAGATTGAAAACCATGTTCGCCTAACACCATAACAACTACATCTGATTTTTTGGCTACTTCAATAGCTTCACCAAATTCACTTTTGTCTGTTTCATTAATTTTTAAGTCATAAATAAATGCTGTTTCACCAAGGGTGACATCAGCACCTTTTGCATAGGTAAGTGTGTTTTCTTTATACTTTTTCATGCCCTCTAAAACAGAAATAGCTGTATGGTCATCTGAAGCTAATCTCCAACTTCCTAGTGGACTATTATCATCAGCAGCTAAAGCTCCAATCAAGGCAATTTTTAAGCCTTCTTTTTTTAGAGGTAATAAACCATTTTCTTGACCTTCAACTTTATCATTTTTTAATAAAACGATAGATTTTTTTGCCATATCTAGTACGGCATCATTATTTGCTTTACTACCTATAACTGCTTTTTCTCTTTCTGTATCGCAATATCTATACGGATCATCAAAAAGACCCAATTCATATTTTACTCTTAAAATTCTACCTGCGGCATCGTTAATTACAGATTCATCAACCTTGCCCTCTTTAACTAATGCTTCAAGATGATCTACATAAGCATGAGACTCCATATCCATATCAGAACCAGCAATTGCAGCAATTCTACCTGCATCTTTATTGTCTTTTGCATAACCATGAGCAATCAATTCACCAATTGAACCCCAGTCTGAAACTACAAAGCCTTTAAAGCCCCAAGCACCTTTTAAAATATCTCTTTGCAAAAATGCATTACCAGTTGCAGGTACACCATCCAATTCGTTAAATGAATTCATAAATGTTTTTACATCAGCATCTACGGTTGCTTTAAATGGAGGCAGAATAGTATTATGTAGTGTTGACAAACCAACATCTACCGTATTGTATTCTTTACCAGCTTCAGCAAAACCATAAGCTGCAAAATGTTTTGCACAAGCCGCTATGGTGTTTGGAGCTGTTAAATCATCCCCTTGAAAACCTTTCACTCTTGCATAGGCAATTTTACTTCCTAAATAAGAATCTTCACCTGCACCTTCCATAACACGACCCCAACGAGCATCTCTATAAATATCAACCATTGGAGCAAAAGTCCAGTTAATACCGCTTGCAGCTGCTTCACTTGCAGCAATACTGGCCGAGTTTTTTATTGCTTCTAAATCCCAACTAGCAGCTTCAGCTAACGGAATAGGAGCAATGGTTTTATACCCATGAATTACATCAAAACCAATAATTAATGGAATGCCCAATCTTGTATTTTCTACAGCAATTTTCTGTACTGATAATACCTCTTTTACACCACGTACATTAAGCATTGATCCAATTAAACCATCTTCTAAATCTTGATATTTTTTTGCGGCATCACCACCAGAAGGTACAGGGCCTGTTGCATCCCAAAAACCATTGTATTGGTTCATTTGTCCAATTTTTTCTTTTAAAGTCATTATAGAAAGCAGAGAATCTACTTTTTGGTTTATTTCAGCTTTTGTTAATGGTTTGCTCATTGTTTTTTTTGTGCTTTGACAATTAGATTGAAGTGTAGCTAATAAAATAATAAGTACTACTTTTTTCATAAATTTAAGTTTAAAGGTGGTTATCAATTTTCTTAAAACCCCTCAATGAGGGTTTCATTTGGTTTTATTTAGTGTTAGTTGAATAAAAACTGGTAAGTGATCTGAAGGATATTTTAAATCTCTTGAATCGCTTAATACTGCATGCTTGTTAATTTGTATTGAATTATCTTTTGATACGAAAATATAATCTATTCTTTTTATGACGGGTTTATCAAACTCAAAATTATTAAATGTTCCGTTTGGACCAAAAGATTTCTCAATAGATTTTTCTTTTGAATCATTCAATATTGTGTTTAATACAGCAATAGGTTTGCTATCGGGTTCTGCATTTAAATCTCCCATAAAAACTAATGGATACTTCTCAATATTTATTTTTTTAATTTCTTTTAATATTAACTGCACACTTTCTTCTCTTGCTTTCTCACCTATATGATCAAAATGTGTATTGAGTATCCAAATTTTTTGTTTTGTACTTTTACTTTTAAATAAACCATAAGTACAAATTCTAGGATAAGCTGCGTCCCAACCTTTGGAAGGTTTTGTTGGTGTTGGAGAGAGCCAAAATGTATGTTGTTCTAGTAGTTCAAATTTTTCTTGATTGTACAAGATTGCAGAATATTCGCCTTTACCATCTACACTTCTGCTTACGCCTATATATTTATGTTTTGGCATTAAAGAGTCAAGATAGAATAACTGAAATGGTAAGCCTTCTTGAATTCCTAAAAAATCTGGATTGTAAAAATTAATTTGATTGGCTAAAAATTCTTTGCGATATTTCCATGAATTTTCGCCATCATCTGCTAAGCCATACCTTACGTTGTAAGTCATTGCAGAAATATCTTGATGACTAGTAGCACAACTTGAAAGTGCTAGTAAAATAATTAAAATTTTAAGAATGTTCTTTGCCATAATTTTAATTGATAGACCTAGCAGGTTTTGAAAACCTGCTAGGTCTGATTGTTATTTATTATTGCTTATTTTTTGATAAACCCTTACATAATCAATTACCATTTGCTGTGGAAATATACTATCGTCAATACCTTCTTTACCACCTAAACCTCCACCAATAGCTACATTTAATTTTAAATGGAAATTTTGGTCAAAAGGCCATTCATCAGTTGTTTTATGTTCATTTTTTATATGGTTGTATACAATCCCATCCAATAAAAAATCCATTTTTTCTGGTGTCCATTCTATAGAAAAGATATGAAATTTATCATACGGTTTGTCAATAAAAATTTTCTTTCCTTTTTGAGTGCCCACCATATGATTATATGCTTTAGTATGAATCGTTCCAAAAATAGAATCTTTTTGATGACCTACATGTTCCATAATATCAATTTCACCACAAGCTGGCCAACCTACTTCTTTTCTGTTTTCTCCTAACATCCATATCGCTGGCCACAGACCAACTCCTTTTGGGAGTTTTGCTTTAACTTCTATTTTACCATAAGTCCATTCGACCAATCCTTTCGTTGTTATACTGGCTGCTGTATATTGTGCACTGTCTGTTTTAACAATGTATTGCAACCAACTTTTACCTTTATAATTATCACTTTTAAAATCTTTATTAGCAATTTTTTCTTTATGTGCTTCAAGAATTAAATATCCTTTTTCTACACGTACATTTTTTAAACTGTCNGTATAATATTGTTTTTCATTATTTCTAAAAAACCCTATTTCACTCCCCCATTTTGTAGNGTCTGGTTNNCCNGCAGTCTCAAATTCGTCTGCCCAAACCAATTCATAATTATTTAATAAAACNGCTGCTTTCTTATTTTTTGAACAAGAAAACAGCAGTAACAAACTAATTACACTTATGAAAAAAAATGTGTCTTTAAGCATTTCTATTTATATTGATTCTCCATTTTTTTATAAAAGGATTGTACTGTGAAAAATGCTTTCTTTTTGATGCCATGATTGGAAATTAATCCTTTTCTATTCCAACCATCTTGAATTATAGGTAATACTCTTTTTGGTGATCGAAAATCATTTAATATCCAAGGGCTTGTACCTCTAATGTTTGGAATTTTCTCAATCATTTTTAAATTCTGTTGATACAGATACTCTTGATATTCTTCAGTCCAGCGTTCTTTTATAGTACCGTGTAATCCTTGTAAAGCACCACCACCAAATTCTGAAATTACAACAGGCTTATTGTATTTTATGCTCCATTTTGCTTCAGGTGCATCTTCTAATGATCCGCCGTACCAACCTGTATATTGGTTGAAGGCTACAATATCCATATACTTCCCAATTTCATCATCAACAATGTTTACCCCGTCTTTATTGTGCTTTTCTAATGCTGCACTGATCAGTCTTGTAGTGTCCATACTTTTAGTATGTTGAATTAGCTCTTTTAAAAAGGTATTTCTTGGCTCTGAGGGCGGTGTTTCATTTGCCATTGACCAAATGATTACTGAAGCTCTATTTTTATCTCTAGTTATCATCTCAGCTAATTGGTTTTTAGCTTTTTGCAATACTTTATCATTGGTGAAGTCAACTGTCCAATATACAGGTATCTCATCCCAAACCATCAATCCAATTTTATCAGCTAATTTTACAATATGCTCATTATGTGGATAATGTGCCAAACGCACATAATTACAGCCCAATTCTTTTGCAGATGTAAGTGCAACTAAGGCATCTGCTTCATTATAGGCTCTGGCACCACGCATGGCATTCTCTTCATGAATACAAATACCCCGTAAAAAAATAGACTTTCCATTTAACAAAATATCTGGACCTACAGTTTTAATAGTTCTAAAGCCAATTTCATCTTTTAAGGTTTGCTGTGCCGTTTTTATATATACATCATATAACTTAGGTGAAGATGGTGACCAGTATTTTATTTTCTTAGATTTAAATTCAAATTGAACATTTCCTTTGTCATCTGTGGAAAAAGAGCTGTTTATTTTTAATTCAGGAATAGAAATAGTTACTTTTTCATTGACTTTAGCATTATTTAATTTTATTGTGCCATTAATTATTCTTTTAGCTCCTTTTTTAAGTTGTAAGCTATAGTCTTGGATAAATGTTGGTGGTTCTTCAATAAGTTTTACATCTCTTGTAATTCCGCCATAATTCCACCAATCGGTATTTATCGTTGGAATTGCTTCTTTAAAGCGTTTGTTATCGACTTTTACGATTAGATAATTGTCTTTTGGTTTTACAACTGAAGTTACTTCAAAATTAAAAGGCGTAAAACCGCCTTCGTGTATGCCAATTTTTTTTCCGTTAAGGTAAACTTCTGCTTTATAATTAATAGCTCCAAAATAGATAAATAAACGGTTATTTACTTCTGAAAGCGTATAATCAAAAGAACGTTTGTACCAAATAGTCCCTTCATAATAAAATAACTTATCATCTTGAGAATTCCAATCTCCAGGAACGGTTAAGGTAGGAGATTTGTCAAAATCATACTCCACACGCTCCATTTTATCTTTTGGTTTGCGATTTGTGTAAAAAGCAGCCCAATTTTCTTTATTATCAGATTGGTCATAGGGCTCATATCTATAATTATAATATCCTGTTTCATAAGGGTCAACTATATAATGCCACGTACCATTCAAGGTGGTTACATTTCTATTTGAAGTATTGATTATTAAATCTTGTGATAGACCAATAAAAGGTAAAAGAAATAGTATTTTTATGAGGATAGGTTTAAGCATATATTATTATTTATAATTAGAGAAGAGGTGAAAGTCACTAGTCTAAATACACCCCTAAAGTCCCCTCAAGGGGACAATACTTCATTTTAACTTTTAATTTAACGACTTCCTGTTTCCGAAGCCTCAGGACAGGAATAACAAGATTGATTATTAATCTTTTAGATATGGAGCGAGTATTTTTGTCCATAATTCATAGCCTTCTTTTGTCATGTGTAAACCATCTTCAATAAACCATTTTTTACAAGGTATGCCTTCTGTGCCTATCATTGGTGAGTATATGTCAACAAAAGTTGCGTTTGACTTTGTGTTTAAATATTCATTAATCATAGTGTTGGCTTTTTTCATTTCCAATACTTTAGCCCATCTATTAAGACTAGGTTTGATAGCTATATAATAGACTTTTGTATCTGGTAATTTGGCTTTTATCATACCTAATAAGGTACAAAAATCTCCAAAAACAATCTCAGCAGACTTTCCAACTTGCACATCATTATCACCTGAGTAGATGACTATTTTTTTAGGATGATACTGTAAAATAACTTGGTCGAATTTTTCAATCAAATCAATGATTTGAGAACCTCCAAAACCTCTATTTAAAATGGTTGGGTCATTAAAATCTTTAGCAGGGTCTTTCCAAAATCTAATAGAAGAACTACCAGTAAATAGGACACCTCCTTGTGCTGGAGAATCTCCATTTAATTTATCAAAAGCATTTATATCGGCCGCCCACTTGTCATCATAGTCTTGTGCAGTAGTATTAAAGGCTAGGAATAAGATACAGATAAAAATAAATTTTTTCATTTAGATAAAATAAAGTGATTAAAAAACTCCCCCTCGTTTGAGAGGGAGTCCTTAACTAACTCAAATTATTAAAATTGATTTAACAATTTTAATTTTGTAAATACCAAGGTGTTTATTGATATTTATTCGTACCCAGGATTTTGAGGGTAATTTGGCCCTAAAAGATCTTTTTGTTTTATAGGTATTGGCCAATGTACTAAATAAGGCATCTCTTTAATCAGTTCACGAGGGTCTCCACTTGAATAATACTGATTGTAATCATCATTGCCCATATGATCTTCAAGATACTCAAGTAATACACCCATTCGTTTTAAGGTATACCAACGTTGACCTTCATAAGCCAATTCTCTTGCTCTTTCGTCTAGAATTGCTTTTTGATCTATAACATCTATTTCTGCTGCATGTGCTCTAGTCCTTACTGCATTAATATATTCTAATGCTTTTCCTGTATTACCAGCCATCATATGAGCTTCAGCACCTATTAAATAAGTTTCAGCCAAACGATATACCATAATATTTTTATTATGATTTCTGTCTGTGGGTTCTGCCTCTTCATCACGAAATTTAAGAATACCCGGATTCATTGATGTGTAATATTTCAATTTCTCATTTTTATCTGTACTATTTTGATCATATAAATCAAGTACATCTCCAATATTTTTACCTGCTGGTAAAGTTGCTACATCATTATAACGGTATTCTGTAATATAATAACTATTATCATCTCTATCATCATTAGGGTCTTCTTTTAACAAGTCTCTTACATAATTATTTAACATGATAAAACCTGCTCCACTACCTCCATTTTCATCTGATTTTACAACACCTGGAGCTGTAGCATAATTTGCTACCATTTTCCAGTTATGAAAATTGGTAAGCTCACCACCTATAACTTCTCTTTTAAGCTGAATTGCAAAAAGTGTTTCAGATTTACTCAACGTTCCTTTAAAAACATCTTTAGTATTAGGTTCAAGACTATAACTTCCGTCCATAATCACAGCATCAGTCTGAGCAGCAGCTTCAGCCCAATCTTTTTGCCAAACAGCAACTTTAGCTCTTAAGTGACGAGCAGAAGCTTGTGTCCATCTTCCAAATTCTTCTGTGGTCATTTCTAAATTTGCAATGGCAAAATCAAGATCACTTTTTAATAAGTTAAAGATTTCTTCTTCAGAAGATCTATCTGCTGGTTTATCAAATGCATTTTCAGGAGTCGTAGGTTCTGTTTTAATAAAGATATTATTAAATTGTCTATACAAAGCAAAATATACATGAGCTCTAAAAGCTTTCGCTTCAGCAAGAATTTGATTCTTTCTAGCTTCATCTACTCCTTCTAATGCTTCAGCAGCACTTATTATGGCATTTGCCCGATCCACAATTTTATATTCATCTCTCCATTGTCTATCATAACCACCAACAGTTCCGTAATCACCTAAGCTTATTCCCCATCTTAATCTACTGTATAACGATATAGCTCCTGTTCTACCAAAAACTAAATCTGATTTCGAATGAAGTATCAATGACGTAAAAGATGCTGAATGACGATTTCTATTTAATGTGTACAAGCCAACCACTGCTGTTTCTAAGCCTTCTGGGGTACTGTATAAAAAGTCTACAGAAGTGTCAGATAAAAGTTCATCTTCTAAAAACTCTTCACATGAAGTAAAAAGAAATAGAGCTGCAAGTACCCAAACACTTTTTTTAAGGTTGAATATATTTTTCATAATTTTCATTTTTAATAATTTATTAATTAAAATCCTAATTTAACTCCAAATGTAAAACCTTTCGCATCTGGAAATTTACCTGCAGTTTGTTCAGGGCTATATGATCTAAAATCAGTGTTAGTAAATAGATTTGTAGCAGTACCATATATCTTGGCACTTTTTAAACCTATTTTTCCAAAAACATCAGTAGGGAAGTTGTACCCTATAGTCAATGTTCTAAGTCGTGAATATGATGCATCTCTTACAGCATAAGCTCCAAGATTTGAATGCTGATCTGTTTTCGGTCTTGGATATTGCGTTGAAGGGTTTTCTGGAGTGTAATATGGTATTTTTATACCATTTAAATTTCCTTTGATTGCCTCACCTCCACCAGCAGCTTCAGAAAAGAAAGGGTTAACCTTAGTTGCTCCATTTACCATATAAAAGTCTGCAAACAATTCAAAGCCTTTAAAACTAAATGTGGTGGTTAAAGAACCATACCAATCAGGATCAGTATGGATAAAAACATTATCTCTAGCATCAATTTTTCCATCGCTATTTTGATCAACAACTCTTATATCACCTGGTGCAGGTTCTTGATCAAGTACAGTTCTGTCATCACCTTCTTGCCAGATACCGTCAAATACTGTTGTCCAAATATTATTGATAGGTTCTCCAACAGCTAAACGCCCTCCATCATATGTTAGTTCAAGAGGCTTACCGTCATCATCGAACTCATCAGTTAATGAAATAACTTCATTATCATTTGTTGAATATGAAAAACCTACCGACCATTGTAAATCTTCTTTTCTAATAATATTTGTATTCAAAGTTGCTTCAAAACCTTTATTTTGAACTTCACCAATATTAAAACGTGTTACTGAAAAACCTGTAACTCCAGGGACAAATCTATCTAATAAAAAATCATTAGTGTTTGCTTTATAATACTCTAAAGTACCTGTAACAAAATTATTAAATAAACCAAAGTCTACACCAATATTAAATGTAGTGGTAGACTCCCATTTTAAATCTGGATTTGCCAATCTACTAGAGGCCGCAAAACCACCAGTAGTTATACCTCCAAATACATATGGTAATTCATCTGCAATACCTAGAGATTCTAAAGATTCTATCCCTTCATTACCTGTAGTACCATAACTCAATCTTAATTTTAAAGCATTAATACTTTCGCTATCTTCTAAAAAAGATTCATTGTGTATTTTCCAGGCAAATGCTGCTGCTGGAAAATAACCCCATTTGTTATCAGCAGCAAAAACTGATGATGCATCAGCTCTAGCTGTTAATGTAAACAAATACTTATCGGAAAGATTATACCTTGCACGTCCTAAAAAAGAAACTAATCTTCTTCGACTAACATCTCTTACAGGGTTTTCTAAAACTGTTGCAATACCATTATACCCTAAATTGTCATTTGCAAATCCAGATTTTTCAATTTTGTTTTCAGTAGTACCTCTTTGATTTACTGCATGTACAAATGTTAAATCTAATTTATTCTTGTCATTTATAGTTGGACTATAATTGATAATATTTTCTATCAAATATTCCTTATATAGTTTAGTACCTAAAGATGCAAGCCCATCAACATTCTTCCCTACAGAATGTAAACTAGAACGGTAAATACCTTGTTCAGCATTTCTATTTCTAGAAAACGTATTTAATTTATAAGATAAACTTGGTGTTAAATTATACGTAGCTGTAAGGTTAATATCTGTAAGGTTTGTTTTTACCTCATTTACAGATTCTCTAATATTTAATAAAGGATTGGTTTGAAAATGTGACTCTCCAAGAGGTTTTTCAATTAAGTCGCCGTTTGCATCAAATGGCTTTGCTAATGGAGATATGTTGATAAAACCAATACTATTACTTTCAAGGTCTTGATTACTTTTTTGAAAGTTTATATTAGCCTGAAAGCTTAATTTGTCATTAATCTTTTGATCAACATTCAATTTAAAAATACCTCTTTCAAAACCAGAACCAGGTATCAAACCATCTTGTGTTGTATAATTGATACTAGAATATACTTTGGTAGATTCTGTACCACCAGAAACACTTAATGCATGACTTTGTAAATTCGCATTTTCTAATATTAAATCTTCCCAATTCACATAATTTTTATTTGCAAGGGCTTCCAATTCAAATTCACTGAAAAAAACATCATCATCAATAAAAGCACCCGTAGCTCTATCTCTGTTAGCTTCTCTTTTTAAACCTGCAAATTCTTCAGCACTAAATAAATCAAAGTTCTTAGTTAAACGTTGAGAAGTTGTATAACCGTGATAATTAATATTTAATTTTCCTTCTTTACCTCTTTTTGTGGTAATTAAAATAACTCCATTTGCAGCTCTAGCACCATAAATTGCAGTAGCAGATGCATCTTTTAATACTTCAATTGAAGCTACATCATCTGCAGCTACATCATTAATGTCATCGTAAGGTATCCCATCAACAATGATTAATGGGTCATTACCAACTAAAGATACTTTACCCCGAATTAATATATTAGAATTACCTCCTGGTCTTGCATCTGATAAATTAATTTGAACCCCAGCAGCCCTACCACGAAGCATTTCAGCAACATTGGTTGTTGGTATTGCTGTAGCTTCTTCTAAGTCTACACTAGTAACAGACCCAACAATATCACTTTTCCTTTGTGTACCGTAACCAACCACTACCACTTCATCTAATGCGTTTGCATCTACTTGAAGAGATACAGAAAGAGGTGTGTCTGTTATAGCAACATCTTGTGTTTGATAACCAATAAAAGAAATGGCTAAAGTAGTTGCTTCAGCAGCAACATTTAAAGAAAAGTTGCCATCAAAATCAGTTGACGTACCATTGCTAGTACCTTTCTCTACTACAGACGCTCCTGGTAATGGAGATCCTGTTTCATCTAATACCGTGCCATTTACTGTAGTTTGAGCTTGAGCATTAGCAATGCCAAAAATCAAAAAAGTAAACACCATTACTACTAGATTCATCTTTTTTGAAAAAAATTTTAAAATCATAAGAAATTGAGTTTAGTTTATAAATATTACAGTATTGTTCACTGCAATGTTAAATATTGGTTAAAGATACAAGCAAAGGTTGATAGATTGTAAATTTTAACTACAACAAAAAACATACAACAATGTTATTGTAATGTAAGTTTTTTGTTTTTCATTAATAAAGTCATAAAAAACTAAGGTTTGTGAAGGAAAATATAATAACAATTAATCCATTTAACTAATAATAAATTAATTTATAACGATTTCGTTGTGGTAATGTTGTGGTATTTAACGACCCTGTTGTAGTATTAAATTTCCAAGATGTGGTTGACTAGGCCTTCATCATGTAATAAATTCATCTTTTTTCTTAATCTATATCGCTTTATTTCAACACTTCTAACTGAAATATTAAGGAGAGGAGCTATTTCTTTCGATGATAAATTTAAACGCAAATATGCACAAAAACGCAAATCATTTGGAGTTAAATTAGGATGAACTTTCTTTATCTTATCTAAAAAATGCTTGTCTGCATTATTAAAAGCTTCCTCAAAGAATTTCCAGTCTTGGCTACTATTTAAATTTTCATCAATTAGTTTTATTACCAAATCATTATCGGTGATTTGATTGTTCTTCTTCAATTCCTTTTTTATACTATTTAAAAACTGATTTCTTTTTATGATACTCATGGTAGAAATTGCCAATTCTCTGTTTTTGTTTTCTATTTCTTGATTTAGTTTTTCATTTTTTATACGCATAATGAGTTGTTCATTTTCTAATTGTTTATGCTGATGTTGTTTATTATAATGTTTTTTATAGGCTCTATGAATAATGAAAATTAATACTGTTGCTAAAATCAAATAAGAGAGTATTGCTAAATTAGATAAATACCAAGGTCTATCAATTGTAAAGCTATATGAGACACTATTTTTTGATAATTTATTTCCTATTTTAGCTCGCACATTAAAAGTATAATCACCAAATGAAAGGTTTTCAAAACTTGCCTCCGTCTCTTCGGTCCAATCAGTCCATCTATTAAAGTGCCCTTCTAACTGATATTGATAGTTAACTGCTAGATACTTATCATATTCAGGTACAGAATAATTAAATGTAAGCAACCCAGATTTGTACTTAAACTGTCCTGGAATAGCAGTACTAAATTCTACCTTTTTATTCTCAATATCTTTTAACGTAACCGTATTTAATAAAATTGAATACTCATTAGAATAATCAATTTTAGAAAGATCTATCGTTATATAACCATTGGTTGTTCCTAATAAATACTCGTTTTCTGAAATTTTTGAAATATTCTCATAACCTACCATTGCCTTTCTTAAATGTGAAGGAATTGAAATTTGATTTACTTTGGGTGAATTTGTAAGGTTGTCAATTGTAAGGTAATTGATATTGTTTTTTGAAAAAGCCCATAATCTGTCATTTTTATCTACCACTAATTTACCTGATAAATAGTATTTCTTTTCAATAAGCGGACTTAAAATACTATCATAATTAAACTTTCTATCATTTTTATTATAACTAAAAACACCTTTATCTGATGCGTATAGAATATTATTATTGTGCTTAATTAAACTTGAATTTTGTCCGATATCAAGATTAGGTTCTAAAAAAGTTTTAGATATATTCTTTAAATTCTTATTTAGTTTTAATCGAAAAACACCTTTGTAGCCATGACTTACCCAAACTATACGTTGATTGTTTATTTCAAAATGTCTAGCTGAATAATCAAAAGCATTTATTTTTTTTTCAACTTTCCAAAAATTATTGTTTTTCTGTAATACATACAATCCACTATAATTTCCTTGTAATATTGTATTGGTTGTATTAGGAACTTTTCTAAAACCCCAAGTCCCTGGAACTGTGCTAATTTGAGTTGCTTTATCAACATCTATTAAAAATGTACCATTATGATGTCCACAAAATAATTCATTATCATTAAAAACAAATAAGCTCCAAACTTGGCCAGCTGTACCGTCAATAAATTGAAATGAATCATTATTGCCATCTTGTTTTTTATAAAATAATCCTTGATTTGTACCTAAATAAAGATAGTTCTTAAAAATCGTAGAAGTGTAAACGGTTCCTAATATTCCCTCTTCATCATTAAACACTTTCACGGGTGATTTGATATTAATACAATTGATTCCATTATCTAAACCCACCCAAAGATTTTTACGCTTATCTTCAAACAAAGAAAGTACAGTGCTATTACTTAAACCGTTTTTTTGGTTTATTTGATAATAAATAACTCCTTCAAGACTGATATGTATGAGTCCGTTAGATATCGTTCCTAAAACAAAACTACCATCTTCAAGCTGAATACTATTAAAAACACTCATTGTTTTGATATAGGTATTTGCTGGAGTTTGCCATACAGTAAGTTCTCCGTCATTTAAAATAAAAAACCCAGACCGATGTGTTTGAAGCAATAATTTATTGTTACTAATAAAAATGTTTATTATTCTATCGCCTTTTAATGCTACATTTTCAATAATTAATTGTGGTTTACCTTCAACAATTTTATAAAGGCCTTCATCAGCAACATGGTAATAAATAGTGTTTTTTACATTAAACACTTTTGTTATTATATGATTAGAATTGATGATTTTAAATTTTTCATCTAATGAATTGTAAAAATATATTCTTCTTTGTGATTGAAAAAGTATCCATTCTTGATAAGGAATAATGTTCCAAATGTTCTCATCATCAATCAATTTATCTTTAAGTTTAGCTACTAAAGAGTGGTATTGTAGTTTCCCTATAGAATCTTTTTTATAATATCCAAACTCTTTAAAACAACCTATATAAATTTTGTCATCAATTACATTTAACGACCTGATAATGGTGTTGTTGGGTGATGGGGTCATTTTCCATTTCGCACCGTTATACTCTAATAAACCTCCGTTATTTGCCACATAAATATAATTGTTTGAAGTTTGAGAGAGCATCCAGTTTTGATTTTCTCCACCATAAATTTCAGGGCTAAATTTCTCTATAGGAGGTAATTCTTGGCTGAATAATGCCAAAGAAAAAATAAATAATAAAAAGCTTTGTAAAACTTTCATTTTAAGAGAAATAAACGATTTAAGTATAGCAGCATCGCTAAAAACTATTTGTAAATATAGTTTTACAAACTGAAGAAACAAAATAAAGTGAAATTATCCAACAACTATTTTTATAAAGACATCGCTAACATCAAAAAAGCAGCTAATGCAGCACCAATTATTGGTCCAACAACAGGAATCCAAGCATATGACCAATCACTTGAACCTTTTTCTTTTATCGGTAATATAGCGTGCATAATTCTTGGCCCTAAATCTCTTGCAGGATTGATGGCATAACCTGTGGTTCCTCCTAGAGACAAACCGATAGACCATACTAAAAAAGCAACGGGTAATGCTCCTAAAGACCCTAAACCAATAGGTGTGTTTGTCTCTGTTAAGGATGCATTAGTAAAATATAATACTACAAATACTAATACAAAAGCTCCTACAATCTCACTAAAAACATTTGATAACGGATTTCTTATGGCTGGTGCAGTACAGAAAACTGCTCTTTTGAGTTCTTTATCTTCTGTCACGTCAAAATGATCCTTATACATGACCCAAACAATAAGTGACCCTAACATTGCTCCAATAAATTGGGCTAAAATATAGCTAGGTACTAACACCCAGTCAAATTTACCTGCAATAGCTAAGCCAATACTTACTGCGGGGTTCAAATGTGCTCCGCTATAAGGTCCTGCTACAACAACCCCAATAAATACTGCCAAACCCCACGCCGTTGTGATTACCAACCAGCCTATATCATTAGATTTTGTTTTTTCTAAAATAACGTTAGCAACAACACCTCCTCCTAAAAGGATAAGTAAAAAAGTGCCTATAATTTCTGCAATAAATGGGGTCATAATTTGTTAAGTTTTATTATTGATTTATAATTAACGAACATCGATTAACGATTTTTGAACTTTTAAATTCTACACTCGTTAATTCTATTTTTATTTTTCACAAGAAAAACATCACTCTTTAAAAACACACCCCTAACCCCTCTCAAGAGGGGAGCTAACTTGGTATGTTGTCAATTGTATTTTGAATTCTTTAAAATTCTGTTTTGTCTAAGGGGAATTATAAAAAACCCATAATTCTGAACTTATGTTTTTTTACTGATAAGTGCCAACTGAACACTGCAACTTATTCAAGTTTTGTCCAATATTCTAAGGCATCAATGGCTTTATACCACCCTTTAATTTCTCTTTCAATAATTGTTCTATCTGAAAATGGATTAAAACGTTGGTCTACCTGCCAGATTTGTTGAATTTCTTCAGTGTCTTGCCAATACCCAACTGCTAGGCCAGCTAAAAATGCAGCTCCCATAGCGGTTGTTTCTACGACTTTAGGACGTACAGTTACAGTGTTTAATACATCTGACTGAAATTGCATCAATGTATTATTTATTGTAGCACCACCATCAACACGTAATTCCTTTATAGAAACACCAGAATCAGATTCCATTGCTTTTAAGATATCCATTGTTTGGTAGGCAATAGATTCTAACGCTGCTTTTGCAATATGAGCATCTGTACTTCCTCTAGTTAATCCAAAAAATGTTCCTTTTGCTTGTTGGTTCCAATGTGGAGCTCCTAATCCTGCAAAAGCAGGTACAAAATACACGCCATCTGAATTTTCAACCGAGCTTGCTAGTTTTTCAACTTCATCAGAGGTTTTAATAATTTTCAAACTATCACGTAACCATTGCACCACAGCACCTGCAATAAAAATACTACCTTCTAAAGCATAATTTGTTTTTCCATTAATTTTCCAAGCTACTGTGGTCAATAAATTATTTTTTGAAACAATTGGTTTATCACCAATATTCATCAACATAAAGCAACCTGTACCATAGGTGTTTTTAACCATGCCTGGCTGAGTACACATTTGACCAAATAATGCTGCTTGTTGATCACCTGCGATACCAGCAATCGGAATTTCAGTCTCATAAAAATCAGAATGTGTGTGTCCGTACACTTCGCTTGATTGTCTTACTTGAGGTAACATACTTTTCGGAATGGTAAAAAGATCTAATAAATCTTCATCCCAATCCATGGTATTGATATTAAATAGTAGTGTCCTTGAAGCATTAGACACATCGGTTACATGCTGTTTACCTTTGGTAAAATTCCATATCAACCAAGTGTCAATAGTACCCATAATTAAATTGCCAGCTTCAGCCTTTTCCCTAGCACCATCAACATTATCGAGTATCCATTTTACTTTAGTTCCTGAAAAATATGCATCAATTACTAATCCTGTTTTTTCTCTTATCAGCTGTTCTTTGCCTTGTTTTTTAAGTTCATCACAAAAATTAGCCGTTCTTTTATCTTGCCAAACAATAGCATTATAAATAGGTTCACCCGTGTTTTTATTCCAAACAATCACTGTTTCTCGTTGATTGGTAATACCAATAGCCTCAACATTTTCAGCTTTTAATTTTTTATTTGCAAGAGCTTCTGAGACAACATCAGTTTGCGTTGACCATATTTCTTTAGGGTCGTGTTCAACCCAACCTGGCTTCGGAAAGTATTGCGTAAATTCTTTTTGTGAAACAGAAATAATATTCCCGTTTTTGTCAAAAACAATGGCACGAGAACTGGTAGTTCCTTGATCTAGGGCAAGTATATATTTTTCCATATTTACTACTTTCTATGATTATTAAGTATATTGATTTTGACAAATATAAAGCCTTCCTTTAAAAAATTAGCCACTAATTACATCAATTTTCACGAATAATTCGTGAAAATAAAAAATTTCTTGAAATGAACCCAGCCTGCGGCAGGCAGGTATCCTCAAGGCAGAGCCGTAGAGGTATTTCCTGCCTCGCCAGCAGGCGGGCACTTGTTTCATTTTGACCTTGGGGTCAAAAACCGTCCCGAGTGTTCGGATTTTATTTTGCCCCACTCAGAATTGCGAAAATACAATTCTGACCTCCCTAAGGGAATGTACTATCGGAAACCCCGATGCAGAGCATCGAAGAATTCTTTTGATTAAAAACTCATTTTTTAAGAACTAATGAAAATCGTTATGCCCTATCTGACATTATTGAATATCATAATGAGCATATGAAGAATACCTTATGTTGGGGAACTCAAAAGAATTATTTCACTACGCACAAATATCTCTTTCTATTTCTTGAGCAAAAATTAAATACATTTGACATATATCTTCAGGACTAAAGTTGACTAACTATTGAACCTTTTATCGCACATTTAAAAACAGATTTTAGGCTTAACCAAAATTATCTTTGGGTTAAAGCAAGATAAACTTTACTTAATTAATTTTCCTTTACACCCTGTAAGAATATAATTAAAATGTTCTACATCATCTTTGTTTAGTTTTAATGTTCCTGTTATGTTTACAATATTATCTGTTTTAAAATTTTGCTTTTTTACGAACTGTAACTCAATTGCTGTTTCTGGACCTCCTTGACCACAAAAAAAGCAAGATGACATTGGCCCTTTAGATAGGATGTATAATTTTTCTTCAGGATTAATATTTAAAAAATAACCTTTTACAGTAATTTTCTTTCCTTCTAGAGCTTTTACGGAAGGTGAAAATTCTGGATACAGGAAATAACTATCATATTTTTCAAAATATTTTTCTGTAAATTTCACCTTTGATAAGTCTTTCCAAGTTATTTCTTGCTGACTAAAAGAAAAAAAACATGATAACAGGATTATTAAATTTATAATTTTATTTCTCATTGCTTAAAATTGTTGATATATTCATTTTTATTATTGGGTATAGAGCTAATGAAACCGACAAAATCACCATAATTAAAATTAGCATTCCTATTTGCAGTATATCCTGAAAAGGCAATTCTTGAAGTATATTTTGTTGATAGCTAGATTGTAAAAAATGAAGCATAATACGGAGCCCAATTTTTATGAATAAGAAACCTAATAAAAATGCACAAATGGTTAGCACTAGCCCTTCATATAGAACCATTTTTATCAATTGAAAATTTGTAGCTCCATAGGTGCGTAAAATTGCCAAATCAAAAGCACGTTCTTTTACCATTTTATAAAGACTAATAAATATTGTAATACAAGAAATTACAAGAATTAGATAGGCTATCCAAGAAATCGTTTGAAATCCAATACTTGTATATTCATACAATTTATTTAGCTCGTATTTGGGCAATGCCGCTTGCATGTTAGTGTCTTTATTAATTTTTCTAGGAAAAGTTAAAAGTGCTCTAGGACTTTTAAAATTGATTAATAATGATGTTATTTCTTTTTCTTCATCATGAACTTTATCATGGTTATGTTCTGTATGATTTTCATTTTCGCCATCAACTTCTTCTTCTTTATGCACATCCCATACACTTTCTAAGCTGGTAATAACTAAACGATCTATGACTTTTTTAGTGGGTTTTAAAATCCCTACTACTGTTAATTCATCTGAATGTACATCAATACTGTTCTCTATTAATCCATGTGAACTTAACAGTTTATCTCCTATTTTAAGGTTTAATTGTTGAGCCACCGAATTTCCTAAAACTACTTCCATAGATTTTTCAACACTACGTCCTTTCTCTAATTCAGCGTTATAAAGAGAAGTAAAGTCTTGGGTGGTACCTACAATTCTAAAACCTTTATAGTTATCGCCATAAGAAATAGGAACTGCGGATTTAACCATAGGATTTTTAGCTATTTTTTGAGCATCATGATATGAGATATTTCCTGTTGGATTATCTAAATGCAATACAGAAGCCAAAACTAGTTGTAACGGACTTCCTTTAGCTCCGACAACTAAGTCTATGTTACCTAAATTATTTTCTATTTGGTTTTTGAAAGAAGATTTTAATTGTTGAATTCCTAAAAGTAGCCCAATACTGAGTGATAAGATAAAGACACTTAAAAAAGTGTACAATGGTTTAGACTTTATATTTTGTATGCTGATACTCCAAATATTCATAATATAATGGAATTTTGGAAGTATGATTTTATTCTATGGTCATGCGTAATAACAATTAAATTAGCATGGGTTTGTACTGCCTGTTTTTTTAGTAATTCAATTACAACTTTACAGTTTTCATCGTCTAAACTTGAAGTAGGCTCATCAGCTAAAATAACTTGCGGATTATGTATTACAGATAAAGCAATACCCAATCGTTGCAATTGCCCTTCACTAAGTGTGTTAATTTTGTTCTTTTTTAAATCAGATAATTCTAATTGTTTTAATAAAGTGTCAATGGCTTTATTGTCTATAGGCTTTCTACTAAAAAAAAGGCGTGCTTGTAAATTTTCAACTACATTTAAAGATTGAATTGCGTGCTTTTTTTGAAAAACAAGTCCTATATTTTTACCTCTAAATTTATCTAGCTGATTATCTTGTAGGGAATTTAAATCGACGTTATCTATACATATTTTTCCGCTTATAGGTTTTAATATACCTGCTAAAAGGTGTAAAAGGGTTGTTTTTCCGATACCTGATTTCCCTAAAACAAGTAAGTTTTCTCGTTTTTCTAAAGTTATATTTGGAAAACTAAAAATGTGCTCACTTTTTTTATATTGAAATGTAAGATTATCAGTTTGTACCATCTTAAATTTTAATGATTGACTTATCAATTTTTAAACCGCTATAGGCCATTGGTCTTTTTTAGGGAATAATTGCTTTTTCCATGTTTCTATTTCCAGTTCTGTGAGTAAACAACTTTCCAATTCAGCAATCATTTTGTCTTTAGCTAAATGTTGTCCAATAAAGACCAATTCTATTTTTCTGTCTCCAAACAGCACATCCCAATCTGATTCAATCTCACCTTGGTTATCAACAAAAGAAGCATAATTAATTCTTTCTGCAAATGGCATAGATGTCCACCAAACACCAGCATTATCAGCCTTACAAGAACCTCCTGCGGAGCTCCATAGTAATGCTTGATTAGATCTTGAAGCTAGCCAAAACAATCCTTTACTCCTGATGATGTTTTGTGGAAAACGTTGATTTAAATAGTTTAAAAAACGTTCTGGATGAAATGGTTTTTTGCTTCTAAAAACAAAGGAACTGATGCCGTATTCTTCAGTTTCTGGCACATGCTCATTTTCTAATTCTTTCATCCACCCTGCTGAAGCTTCTGCCTTTTCATAATCAAACAAACCAGTGTTGATTACATTTTCAAGTTCAACTTTAGATTCATTAGTTGTAATAATACGAGCTTCGGGGTTTAGACTTTTAATAATTGCACGAAGTTCTTCTACTTGATCCTCAGAAACCAAATCAATTTTATTGATAATAATAACATTTGCAAATTCAATTTGGTCGGTCAATAAATTAACAATAGTTCTATTGTCGCCTTCGATATCGGTAAGTTCTCTTGTTGCTAAATAATCTGAACTCGAAAAATCTTTTAAGAAATTTAACGCATCTACTACAGTAACCATAGTGTCTATATAACTGAAACGGCTTAAATCTATATTACCATCTTCACTTTCGAAAGTAAATGTTTGTGCCACAGGTACGGGTTCACTAATTCCTGTACTTTCAATAAGTAAATAATCAAATCTGTTTTGAGTGGCTAATTTCTCTACCTCTACCATAAGGTCTTCACGCAGTGTACAACAAATACAACCATTAGACATTTCTACTAATTTTTCTTCAGTTCTAGAGAGTGTATTTTCATTTTCAATGAATTGAGCATCAATATTAACTTCACTCATGTCATTAACAATTACAGCTACTTTTAAACCTTTTTTGTTGTGGAGTACATGATTGAGTAATGTGGTTTTTCCTGCCCCTAGAAAACCACTTAGTACAGTTACTGGTAGTTTTTTCATTTTATTTTATTAATTATGTCTGTATCACTAATTTTATTTCTTCATTTTATTGCGGTATAATCCTTACTAAAAACTGAGGTAAAATAACAGTGCCTAAATCAGTTTTTCTATAAGGAAATAAGTTTTCTTCATTATATTTCATAATAATTTATTTCCATATACATTACTAATTCTTATTTTCAATTTAATTGATACTTTTCTAAACAAACTAAATCAGAATATATATTAATGAATTCATCTTGATCTTTATTATATATTTTACCCCTTATTTTAATGTGTAGGTTTGATAAATTAGTTAATTGTAACTCTAATTCTCTAATTTTTTTATTTAAATAAAAGGAAAGAACTATAAATTGATGATTACCCCTTTTAAATGCAATTCTTGAATGCTCCTTTTGTATTGAAATTTCAGTATAAAAATTACTTAATGTCTTAATATTAGAAAACTCTTTATTTCCTAGTGCATCAAGAATTATCTTATTATCCATAGAAAGCACAAAAAAAATTTCTTTAATATCATGCTTCTTAATAATGCTACTTATAGATTCTAATGTTTTACTGTCATGGTTGAAAGAATTACCCAATGAAGTATAAAAATAATTCTCATACTTAAATGTTTTGTTGATCGTATGCTCTAAACAATCTGTAGGACAAATAAAGTAGAAGCATTTAAGCATTATACAATTGTTTCAGTTATAGTATAAGGAAATGAAGAGTGATGTACATCAATTTTTAGTTCTCCATTTAGTAATTTGTAACCAAATGTGTATTCAACTTTTGCTTCGTTTCCATTTAAATCGGTAAAATAATAATTACCCATAGCAATTGCTCGATTTTCTTCTAAAATTAGGTTTGTATTTTCAAATCTTACTTTTGTCCAAGGTTGAATAGCAAAGCCTTTGTCTTCGTTACAAGCTCGGTCTTCGCCAGCTATAAAATAAGATAAGGCTTTAAGTTGCGTGGGTCTAAATTGTTCTATTTCACATTTTGTTGGCTTAAATAAAACGGGACCATCATTAAAAGCATAACGTACATTAAGAAATTCATTTGCAAATGCCTCACATTCAACTCTGTTTTCTTTTAACGCTCCAATTTTCACAACGCCTTTACCCCAATTATCTTGAGCACTTAATACTTGTTCTTTAGTTATCATTTTCTATATTTTTTGATTATTAATTATGTTTAAAAATTCATTACGATATACGCTATCATCAAAACTACCACCATATTCTATAGTAGTAGTAAAACTATCTTTATCTTTTATTCCTCTTGAAGATACACATAGATGTTTTGCACAAATCATTACAATGACATCTTTTGTTTCCAAAATGTGCTGTAAGTCTTTTAAAATTTGTAGCGATAACCTTTCTTGAACTTGTGGGCGATGTGCGTAATAGTCTACTAACCTATTTATTTTTGAAAGACCAATTACTTTTTCTTTAGGAATATAGGCGATATGTGCATGACCTACTATTGGTAAAAAATGATGTTCACAAGAAGAATCGATAGTGATATTTTGTTCTACAAGCATTTTTTTGTATCTATATTTGTTTTCAAACACAGACATTTTTGGTTTGTTTTTCGGATTTAACCCATAATACAGCTCTTTCACATACATTTTAGCAAAACGATAAGGAGTACCAGACAAACTATCATCTGATAAATCGAGACCAAGTTCTTCCATTATTTTACCAAAATAGTACTGAATATTTTTAATTTTTTCATCATCCGATTTATCAAATGCATTGGAAAGCATAGGTGTTTCAGTACTTGATGAAATATGATTATTTCCAATTATTTCAAGTTCTTTTTTATTCATTTACACAGCATTTAGTTGTGTTGCATTTACAATATTTTCTATTGTATAAGTGCAAGATTATTAGTGCTAATGCTGGAAAGTATATAAAGTAATCTTCTAAAGAGAACCACTTCATTTTTTCGTTAATTATAATAATAAACAAAAGAGACCAGCTTATCCATAAGGATGATTTTATCCAATTTTTTGAAGTTGTTTGCGTAGAACGATAAACAGCAAAAAATGATATGACTAAGAAAACATAGTCTATAAAACTCCACCAGCTAGGTGCTGTGTTACAGCATGTTATTGAAGAGCTTTGTGCTATAAAAATAAATGGAGTCGCAACACAGTGAATTAAACAAAGTGTACTTGATAAGGCTCCTATTTTGTCAGAATTTTGTTTTAATAAAATCATGGAAACTTTGTTTATACAAATAAGTTGCAAATATAATATTATTAATCGTTAACGCAACTAAGTTGCATTAAATTATTTCAATTAAAAATGTTTATTTGTTTAGATGTTAAAGAAAAACAAAATACGTTAAAATAGTGCTCAACGAGTTTGATAAGAATTCAAGTGATATGATAGATTTAAAGAAATAAACTATCTGTTGGAAATTAAATACGTTACCTAGTGATTGCATTTAGACGTAATTTTTTGATTATTAAAATTGTAGTGTGGTTTTATAAAATAAAAACTTGTACACTATTAATGCCCTTTCCTAAACAAACTTTTAAAAACCAAAAAATAGAACATCTTAGTTATACCAATTTCAAAATGCCCTGTATAATTTCAAAATATTTTTTTGTTTTACAATCTTAAAATTTTAAGTATAGCCGTAGTTACGGTTAAAGTTTTAAGTGAAGAAAAACGGAAAGAGATACAGAACTTATCGGGTGTTTTGGTGTTTAATTAGTATAATATCTCTTTTATATAATAAATTTGATTTATACCTATTTAATTATAATACATATCGTTTTGCAATTGCAGTAAATTCTTTAATTTGTTGTTCTTTCCAGAAATCATCTTTACCCAATTCTTTGGCTAACATTGACGCTACAACAGGAGTAATTTCTATAGCTGCTTTGGCGTCTAAAAATAAAGCACGAACACGTCTAGCCAATATATCTTCAACGGTTCTTGCCATTTCATGTCGAATTGCCCAAACAATTTCTGCTTTGGTGTATGCCAATCTTTCATGTAATTTTTCTCTCAATTCAGGAGATTCTTTTATTAATTGGTTAATAGCTTTCTGATCACTTCCATAAATATATAAATGATTTTTCCTATCTACTTTATTACTATTTCCATGAATGGATAACTGTTTTGTTTGGCATTTTTTATTAGGCAATTTACCCACAAGAATAGCCCTATTCATAGTGTCTTGAGCCATTCTTCGATAGGTTGTCCATTTCCCTCCTGTAATGGTAATTAATTTAGAGTTGGAAACAATGATTTTATGACTTCTAGAAATTTCTTTCGTTTTTTCTGATTTATCTTTTGGTGCCGCCAAAGGTCTTAGACCAGCAAAGATGCTCAATACATCATTTCTATTCACTTTTTTATTTAAATACCTATTTGCTGTTTCGAGGATAAAATCAACTTCCTCTTCTAAAGGCTTTGGCTCTAAGCTATGACTATCCAATAAAGTATCTGTAGTTCCAACAACCACTTTGTCATGCCAAGGCACTAAAAATAATACCCTGCCATCATCTGTTTTAGGAATCATTATCGCATCATTTCCAGGTAAAAAGGACTGATCTAAAACCAAATGAACACCTTGACTTGGACGAACAATGTTTTTTGCATCTGCATTATCCATTTGTAAGATTTCATCAGTAAAAACCCCTGTCGCATTGATAACAACTTTGGCATTTACTTTATAAGAAATATTTGTTTCAGTATCTTCAGTGATTACTCCATTAACAAAACCTTGTTCACTTTTTAGTAATTCTTTTACTTTACAATGATTTAGAACAGTAGCTCCTTTTTCAATACAGGTTTGGGCAATATTTACAGCCAATCTCGAATCGTCAAACTGTCCATCGTGATACATCACACCTCCTTTTAGACCTTTTGTTTTAATGGT
>JGI24023J19991_10000149_pt1 | contig 49170 bp, 37 predicted proteins | sample Cruoilmetagenom1_FD_19991 | JGI IMG/M metagenome (IMG submission 19991)
AGCAAGCTATTTCGAGGCTTTTGAGAGTGAGGTATCAGCCAAAGATGGGCTGAAGCTGAGATGCGAAAATGTGAAGTTATTTTTGCGCGAGCCCTAAGTTCTTGATACGATAGCTCTCGTTCAACATCTAAATCAGGAGAAGTGTCCATTTAACCATCTGTGAAAATCGGTGTTGAACGAAGTGCCCGACACACGCAGCTCGAAGAATTCGATTACCTGATGTACGGTCCGGAGGGGAGGGTGACGGGTGAAGGGAGGTGATCAAGTCATGGATTGAACGTTCATTGACTGGGGCCGTGACTTTTTTTGCACAGCAAACCCGTGTATTTACTTCCATGAGGGCGCTATGCACAATCATTAATATGGGAAAATGATTAAAAATAAAGATGTTATATGAAAAGTAGTGTGGTTGCCTGACTTATTGGAACCATAGTTGCATAATGGCACAATTGCGACAGTTTATACTGATCTGCTCGATAATGGCAAACCACCCGAAAGGGTGGGACGCAAAGCCGCTGGCCTAAATCTTCTGGTTTCCGGAAGAGATGGTAGCAGGGCCGCCGAAGGCAAATGGTCGTATCCTCCGCGGATTCACTGTTTGTCCCAAAACGAATCACGGAGGATGGTAGTATGTTTCCATGGGTTTATAACCAAGTCAGGCCCTTTGTACGCTTAGCGCTGATCTTAGGCATTTTTTTCTTAACACCTACCCTGTCATTGGCCGCCCAGACAACGCTGGCATGGGACTCCAATGACCCCACACCGGATGGCTACCGGATTTATCATCGCATCGAAGGCCAGGCCTATGACTACAGCCAGCCGGCTTGGACAGGTTCCGCAACAAACGGAACGGTCTATAATCTCGACTATGACACCACCTACTATTTTGTAGTACGGGCCTATGCCGGTACAGTGGAAAGCACAGATTCTAATGAGGTTTCTTTCTTTTCCACAGCACCTGTAATACCAACCTATACCATTTCAGCCACCGCCGGCGAAAATGGGACAATTTCCCCTGAAGGCACAGTCACTGTGAATGAGGGCGCCAGTCAAACCTTCATTATTTCTCCTGATGCCGGCTTCCATGTGGAGGAAGTCATCGTGGACGGGGCTTCAAAAGGCGCCGTCACCTCCTATACACTCAGTCAAATCACCGCCAATCATACCATCAGTGCCAGTTTTGCGGTCAACGTGTACACCATTTCTGCTACCGCAGGCGCCAATGGCATTATTTCTCCGGAAGGCATTGTGAACATCGATCATGGCAGCAGCCAAACATTCACGATCACTCCCGCTGCAGGTTATCATGTGATGGATGTAAAAGTGGATGGTTTGTCCAAAGGGTCGGTAACCGCTTACACATTTAATCAAGTCACCACCAATCGATCTATCGAAGCTACTTTTTCTTACGATACGTATACTGTACCAAAAACCGCCCAGGCAACGCTGGCATGGGATCCCAATGACCCCACACCGGATGGCTACCGGATTTATCAGCGCATCGAAGGCCAGGCCTACAATTACAACCAGCCGGTTTGGACAGGTTCCGAAACAACCGGAACGGTCTATAATCTCGAATATGACACCACCTACTATTTTGTAGTACGGGCCTTTGCCGGGACGTTGGAAAGCGCTGATTCCAGTGAAGTCTCTTTTTTTGCACAGGCACCGCCACCGGCCACCCACACCATAACAGTGGTTGCAGGCAACAACGGTGTTGTATCGCCTGGTAATACCGTCACGATAACCAGAGGATCTGATCAAACCTTCACTATTTCGCCCGATAGCGGCTGCCACGTAGCGAATGTCAACGTGGATGGCGTATCTGTTGGTGTGGTCCAGGCGTATACGTTTACTCAGGTTTCCGCCAATCATACTTTCAGCGTTAGCTTTGCCGTTGACACGTACACCATTTCTGCTTCCGCTGGACCCGACGGTACGATCTCTTCAACTGGCGTGGTAAGTGTGAACCATGGTGCCAGCAAAACCTATACAATCACCCCGAATACCGGATACCAGGTGGCTGATGTACTGGTGGATGGTATGTCCATGGGTGTTGTCAATAGTTACACTTTCGACACTGTCGTTACCGCCCATACCATCACAGCCAGCTTTGCTGTCGATGCATACACGATTTCTGCTTTCGCGGGAGCCAACGGCTCTATACTTCCCGCTGGGATTATCATCGTGGATGCCGGTGCCAGCAAAACCTATACAATCACCCCGAATACCGGATACCAGGTGGCTGATGTACTGGTGGATGGTGTGTCCATGGGTGTTGTCAATAGTTACACTTTCGACACTGTCGTTACCGACCATACCATCAACGCAACATTTGAACCCGACACATTTACCATTACGGTCGCCTCAGGCACCAACGGAACCATTACACCTGCCGGTCCCGTGGATGTGGCATATGGTGCAAGCCAGACATTCGTTTTCGCTGCGGACGCCGGTTTTCACATCGCAGATGTTCAGGTTGATGGTCAATCCATGGGGGTCATGGGAAACTACACCTTCACCGATGTAAAGAGTGATCACACCCTTGTCGTCAGTTTTTCTGAAAACACCCTGGTGAAAATATGGATTGAAGCAGAAGATGGGGATCTGCAATCTCCCATGGAGATTGCAGATGACGAGAAGGCCGGTGCCTGCAGCTTTATTTGGGTGCCTGAAGGTACCGGTAATTTAAGCAGTCCATCGGAAAATGCAGGCCATGCTGAATACCATTTCGAAATCCCCGAAACTGGAGACTATGTTATCTGGGGACTCCAGATCTCCAACAACACCGCCGGCGATTCCTTCTTCGTATCCGTTGATGGTCAATCCGATATGGTCTGGCATACAAAACCCGGCGGTCAAGATGTCTGGACCTGGGACGTGTTCGCACTCAGAGACGCATCCAATCCGGATTATGCGGCCGATTCCATGCAGTTTCGATTGGAAGCAGGGCCCCATACGCTGAAAATCACTCAGCGTGAGGACGGGACCAAGCTTGACAAGATTCTGATCACCAATCAGAAAGACCTAACCCACCCTGAACCCAATTCTGTTGTCGAGGCAATGGAGTATGATGAAGTAGAGCTGAACCACACATGGACTCGAATCAACTATAAGAAAGTGTATGTCAATCCGGTGATCGTAACCGGGCCAATAAGCCTCAACGGCGGACATCCGGCGGTCGTTCGAATCCGGAGTGTTGATGCTGCGGGATTTGAGATTCGCATTCAGGAATGGGGTTATCTGGATGGATCCCATCTCACCGAAACGGTAAGCTACCTAGTCATGGAGCAAGGAAACTACACCCTCGGGAACGGTACACAAATTGAGGCGGCTACCATAGAGACCAGTGCGGCTGCATCTTTTCAGCCAATCACCTTCAATGAGAAATTTAATGTCGCCCCAGTTGTAATGACCACTGTTACGAGTTTCAATGATTCAACCACAGTAACCGGGCGAATGAAAAAAATCACCGTCGATGGATTTAACCATCGAATGCAAGAGCAGGAGGGGAATGTGCAAGATCATGGTACAGAACGTCTCTCATACATCGCCTGGGAACCGTCATCTGGTACGATGGTGGACACCACCTATTTGGTTGAGAAAACGGCTGATACGGTGAGCCACAGGTTCCATAACATTGACTTTGAAAACCCCTTTGCTTTATCTCCTACTTTTCTGGCCGACATGCAGACCGCAGACGGTGAAAATACCGCCAACGTGCGGTATGCAAACAAAGATGGATTTTCTGTTGATGTGTTGATCGACGAAGAGCAGTCGCAGGATAATGAAACCAATCACACCAAGGAAGTGGTTGGGGTTATGGTATTCAATCGTTAGCCCGGAAGCAATAAAACGATTCGCCCCTTTTTCATTCTCCCCACCAGGAGAGAGTGAAAAAGGGGCGTTTCATGAACATATTTGATCTTCCTTGTCTCAGGAGCTTCACGAACACACCAGCCCTGAAGTAGAATTTGATACCCAGACCGGATTTCATTGTTTCGATTTATTTCGATTGCGCACCCAGGAGACAAACTTTTTAATTTTGCTTCTGATAAAAAAAGCAACCGTGAGCAACAGAGCAAAAAAAACAATATTGAAAATTGGAAAATGGGTGTAATTACGGTCAACCACCTTCAGATCCAAAACATTCGGGAACATCGAGAAAACCTTGAACCGCCAACCATAGTATTTAACAAGTACCCATGGTTTTGTCTGATCTGTCGAAAATGCCTGTGCTTCGGCTGTGAGATCGGCACTGTTAAATTTTAAGTAGGGTGGCCATCCCCATCCGGTGTCTCCGTTTCTAAATACCATGGTTTTCCCTTTACGCGACACTGAATTGATAAATCTGACATCGGATGTGCGCTGTTCTACCTCTATCTTGGCGTTTGCCCCGCTTTGTTTTTCAATAACCTTATTCCTCTTGTCCACGCGTTTGACGTCTGTGCCGGAGATCTGAACCACGGCCGTACGGGGAAGGGTGTAGTGAAAAAACAGAGCAATGATGACTATTAGAACAATTCCAATTCCAAACTTGACTTTTTTTGTTCCTTTCATGACTAATTCTTCCTTCCGTTAGGTTAGTTGTGTGCAGTATAATAAGACGCAAAAAGAAGTGTGCAAACCGGAAGGGCTTTGAAATCTGGATTTCTTATATTTGTCATCGTCATCAAATTAGCAGCTACCACCGATGACCGAACATAGCATTCGCAAGGTAGCGGCGACCCCGATCATTAAAATGCCCGATGTTCCCTATTACCGGCCGGTCATACCCGTAACCCTCTCCCTGATGACCGGCATCATCCTGGGCCAAGGCTTGCCCGGATTGACCGTTCCGGCCCTGACCATCGTTCTGGCCGCAGCCATTTGGCTGGTCGGCCGTCTGCGACGGGAACAACCGGCACGCTGGTCTCCGTTGTTGGCAGCAATGGCCGCCGGATACCTGGCCCTGGTGCCATGGACGTCTCCCCCGTTTGGACCCAATCACATCGTTCATTATCTCGACAGCGGATATTGGCGCATCCACGGTGTCGTGATCGATCCGCCGGTTGTCCGCTTCGGCCGCACCCGGCTTGTCCTGGACCTCAACACCCTTTCCCGTGAAGATGAATCACGACAGGTCCGGGGCCGAATCCGGCTGACGGTCATGGGGGAAACGGAGCTGACACCCGGAGATCGGCTGATCTTTCCGGCCAAGATCCGGCCTTTTCGCAATTTTCAGAACCCGGGTGGTTTCGATTTCCGCCGGTACATGGCTTGTAAAGGCATTTACGGCAGCGCCTGGGTGCGGGTGGAGAAACTCAAGCGCAATGGAAAGCGCACCCGGTCTGCGGCAAGCCGGTTGATCCATGATGTCCGTCAGCGGCTTGACCGAAGGATCGATATGGCCGGCGGCGAAGCCGCCACGGATGAGAAAGCGGTGCTCAAGGCCCTTGTATTCGGGAAGCGGTCGGGCATCAGCGACGGGCTGCGTGAACGCTTCAACCGGGCCGGTGTGGGGCACCTGTTGGCCATCTCCGGGCTTCACGTGGGCATCGTGGCCACCGTGGTCTTTGCATTTTTTCGCCGGCTCTTCTCTTTATTCCCGCCCCTGCTGTGGCGGGGGTGGGGTCGGCAGTGGGCCGCCGCGGTGACGTTGGTGCCCGTGCTGGCATACGGGGTGCTCGCCGGCATGTCCCCGTCCACCCAACGGGCCGAGATCATGGCGACGGTCTTCCTGGTCGCCCTGCTCCTGGGGCGCTCCCACGATATCCTCAATACCCTTGCCGTGGCAGCCCTGGTGATTCTGGTCCTCTTCCCGCCGGCCCTGTTTTCCATCTCCTTTCAGCTTTCATTTGCCGCCGTGCTGACCATTGTATACGGGATCGAGAAGATCGGGGGCGTGCAGGAAGTTGCTCGTTCACCGGCCATTCGGGTCGGCAGGTGGTTGGTCGGCTTTATGCTTGTCTCCGCCCTGGCCATCGCCGGTACCACCCCCGTGGTCCTGTTCCATTTTAACCAGACTTCGCTGGTGGGTATCGTGGCCAACCTGTTTCTCGTGCCCATAGTGGGCTTTGTGGTGGTGCCTTTAGGACTGGCATCGGCCTTTGTTTCAGTCTTTTTCGAACCGGCTGCCGTCCCGGGTTTCTGGCTGAGCCTCAAGATTCTCAAGCTGGCGTTGCTGGGGCTGGATTTTTTTGCGCAGTTGTCTTTTGCTGCCTTCAAAACCGTTACCCCATCCCTGCTGGAGGTCATCCTCTACTATCTGACCGGCTGGGTATTGCTCAACCTGCGCAAAATAACCTTCGCTCCGTGGGTGTTGGCGACGGTGTTGGTTGTGGTCGCCGGGGATGGGTTCTACTGGTCTTATCAACGCTTCTGGCACCGGGACCTCAAGGTTACGGCCATCGACGTGGGGCAGGGTGGATCCACACTCATGGAACTGCCCGGCGGGGGGGTAATGCTATATGATGGCGGCGGCTTTTCCGACAATCGCCTGTTCGATATGGGCCGGCGGGTGGTGGCCCCGCTGCTGTGGAGCAGGAAAATTGCCACCGTCGATATCCTTGTCTTGTCTCATCCCAATGCCGATCATCTCAACGGCTTGATCTATATTGCTGAACATTTCAACGTCCGGGAACTGTGGACCAACGGTGATGCCAATACGACCAAAGGATATGGGATGCTGATGGCGGCCTGCCGGGAGAAGGAGATCGTCGTGCGAAAGGTGGATGCCGATACCGATGATACGGTTATCGGGCCGGTGTCGCTCGCAATTCTCCACCCGTCGGCGGGATTTCTCAGCCGGCTGAAGGAACGCGGCCAGGAGTACCGAAACAACGGCTCGCTGGTCCTCAAAGCAACTCTGGGGGAGACCGCCTTTCTTCTCACCGGGGATATCGAGGGCCGGGCGGAGCGCCAGCTGGTGCAGCGGGCGGGCAGGGACCTTGCCAGCACGGTTCTCTTTGCCCCCCACCACGGCTCCCGGACATCCAGTTCTGCGGATCTGGTTGCCGCGGTGGGACCGGAAATCGTGGTGATCAGTGCCGGTGTCGCCAACCGCTTCGGATTCCCCCATGCCGAGGTGACGGATCGCTACCGGGCAAGGGGCTGCCGGATCCTGTGCACCGGCTCCCACGGTGCCATTTCCATGCGTGCGGATGGTAAAACGGTTCATTTAGAGTCCTTTGCGCATGTTCATGGACAAGACCAATCGATAATGTCAAAGGCCCAATGACAAATGTTTAATTTGACACCGTGTCTTTTCGTATACTATAGATCGAGAAGAGACCTTCTTTTTCCGAGGTCCTTACTTGTCGAAAAGAGGTCACCATGTACATCCGACAGACGGATCTGTTCTGGGGACTGAGCCAGAATGTTGTCAACCGGGTCATGGGCATTGCCGAACGCGTGGCTTTTGCCCAAGGGGATGTCCTGTTCCTTAGCGGCGATGCGGCCCGGCACTTGTTCATCCTTGCCCAGGGCGAAGTCAAGATCGCCATGGACGAATCGCAAAAAAAAGTCTACACGGGAAGCCGTGTGGGCGAGGCCTTCGGTTGGGGCAGCCTCATCGATCGTGATACCTATGGCGGCACTGCCATCTGTGCGACGCCGGTGGTGGTTTTGCAACTGGACCGGGACCGGCTGCTCAAGCTGTTGGATAACGATATGCAAAGCGGCTATCTGTTTTTCAGGCATCTGTCCCGGGTCCTGGGCGGGCGGTTGATCCAGGCCTACCATCAGATGACCGACAACGATGTGGGAGGAAACCATGGTTAATCCCGACATTCGGGCCACCTTGCAATCGTGCGGATTTCTCAAGAACATCTCTCCGATGCACCTGGACACCATTTCAGATTTTTGCAGCATTGATCACTATGAGGCTGGGTCTTATGTTTTCCGGCAGGGCGATTTCGGCGAAGACCTGTTCATCATCGTCGACGGATACATTTTCCTGGAGCGTGCCATGGACATCGGCAGTCACAAGGGCTCGGTGGTGATCGATGCCCTGGGCAAGGGCCGCACCCTGGGTTGCTGGTCGGCCCTGTTGGACGAGCCCCATGTGCTCATGTCTTCGGCCAACTGCCGGAAGGATTCGACCGTGATTCGCCTCAAGGGCCGCCAGTTGAGAAAATGCATGGAGGAGGATACCCCCTTCGGTTTTTTCATGCTCGAGCGCCTTTGTTTCTTGCTACGGGAGCGCATCCAGGCTGCATATGGTGCCATGGACAAAATTTGACGGATTTGTAAAAAACCCGATATCTGTGTTACGCTTCATCCCTCGTCACTGCGGCGTACGTTCAGTACGCCTCGTTCCTCAAGGATTCGCAAGCCTTGATCTCGGGCTTTATACGAATCCGTCAGAAACGAGGTTTTTAGTGACGTTATCAAATGTGCAGTTGTAATCGAAACTATGAACTCATAGCCGAAACGTGACCATGGAGCATTCACTCACCGCTGAAGATCAGGCGCACCTGGAAATCCTCCAAACGCAGATCAAATCCTCTCCTAAGGGCCGGGGACAGCTCATCCCACTGCTTCAGATGGCTCAGAAGGCCTTGGGTTACCTGCCCGACGATGCCCTCTCCCTGGTGGCCGACCACCTGTCCGTTACCCGTTCCGAAGTTTACGGGGTGGCCTCCTTCTACAACCAGTTCCGGTTCAACCCGCCGGGAAAAAACCCGGTGAAGGTCTGCATGGGTACGGCCTGCCATGTGCGGGGCGGTGAGATCATCCTGGAGAATTTCGAACGCAAACTGGAGATCCGGGAAGGAGAAACTACCGAAGACCGTGAGTTCAGCATCGAGCGGGTGGCCTGTGTGGGGTGTTGTGCCCTGGCGCCGGTGGCCTTGATGGGGGAGATTCTTCACGGTCACATGGCTCCCAGCAAGGTGGAGGGACTGGTGCTACAGGTTCGCCTTGAAAAGGAAAAAGCGCAAAGGGAGGCCGCCAAATGATGACCGGGGATGCCGTAAACCGGGTCTTAGCGGCCTACCAGGCCATTGCCGACGAGGCCAGGGCCCGACGGGAGCAGTTCGAAAAGAGTCCGCTGCCAAAGATTCACATCGGCATGGCCACCTGCGGCATTGCTTCCGGCGCCCTGGAGACCCAGGCGGCTTTCGAGGCGGCGCTGGCCGACCGGGGCATCGAGGCCCTCATCCACACGGTGGGCTGCGTAGGTCACTGCTATGCCGAACCGGTGGTGATCATCGATCATCCGGATTCGGGTTTCCCACCCATTTTCTATCCGGAGGTGACGCCGGGTAAGGCCAAGATGCTGGTCAAGCTATTCCTGGAAGAGGGGGACCCACGGTTCGAGCACGTCATGGGCGCCACTGTGGAAAACGAGATGATCCCCTCGGTGATGGAGTTTGCTCGCTTCAACCGGGAGAAGCGGGTGATCATGGAGCGCTGCGGACGAATCGACCCGGATCAGATCCACGAGTATATCGCCGAAGGGGGCTACGGTGCCCTGACCACAGCACTTTGCCGGAAACCGGAAACGGTGATCGACGAGATCGAGGCGGCCGGACTGCGGGGGCGGGGCGGTGCGGGATTCCCCACCGCCAGAAAATGGCGGGCGGCGCGGGCGGCATCGGGCAGCGACAAGATGATCGTCTGCAATGCCGATGAGGGAGATCCCGGCGCTTACATGGATCGCACCCTGCTGGAGAGCAACCCCCACCAAGTCATCGAGGGAATGATCATCGCCGCCCTGGCCGTCGGCGCCGCCCGGGGACTGTTTTACGTGCGGGCCGAATACCCCCTGGCGGTGCGTATTCTCACCACCGCCGTCGAGCAGGCCCGGGAACTGGGTTTTTTAGGCACCGATATCCTGGGCAGCGGATTGGATTTCGACATCGACCTGTTCCAGGGTTCCGGTGCTTTCGTCTGCGGAGAGGAGACGGCCCTGATCCGGTCGGTGGAAGGCTACCGNGGCATGCCCCGTCACCGCCCGCCCTATCCGGTGGAGCAAGGGATCGACGGCCGACCCACGGTGATCAACAATGTCAAGACCCTGGCTACGATCCCGCCCATTGTGGAAAAGGGGGCCGACTGGTTCCGGGCCATCGGCACGGCCGGCAGCCCGGGCACGGCGGTTTTTTCCGTGGTGGGAAACGTGACCCATCCGGGATTGGTGGAGATCCCGATGGGGGTGACCCTCCGGGACCTGATCTTCGATATTTGCGGTGGCATTCCCGACAAGAAGCGGTTCAAGGCGGTGCAGATCGGCGGGCCGTCGGGGGGGTGCCTGTCCGCCGACTTTCTCGACACGCCGGTGGATTTCGACGCCCTGACCCGGGCCGGGGCCATGATGGGCTCGGGCGGTATGGTGGTGATGGATGAAGACGTCTGCATGGTGGACGTCTCGCGCTATTTCCTGGATTTCACCCAGAAGGAGTCCTGCGGCAAGTGTACCTTTTGCCGTATCGGTACCCGTCATCTGCTGGACATCCTGCGCCGGCTCACCCGGGGCGAGGGCCGCGAGGGGGACCTGGAGCAGTTGGAGACCCTGAGCCGGGCAGTGAAACAGGGGTCGCTGTGCGGATTGGGAAAGACCGCCCCCAACCCGGTGCTCACTTCTCTGGCCTATTTCCGGGACGAATACGAGGCTCATCTCAAGGAGGGCCGCTGTCCGAGTTGCGCTTGCCGGGCGCTGACGGCCTTTTACATCGACCTGGACAAATGCGCCCGGGGCTGTGATGCCTGCGTGGGGTGCTGCCCGGTGGAGGCGGTGTTCACTACCAGCAATCGCAAGAAAGGCATTGACCAGCAGCTGTGTGTCAAGTGCGGCGAATGCGTGGTGGCCTGTCCGCCGGACTACGATGCGGTGGAGAAGGTCTCCCCGGCGGCTCTGGTGCCGATTATTGAGCGGCCGCCGGAGAAGAATAAAGCTGAAAGCTGAAAGATAGAGATCGGATGCAAGAGGAATCTTCGACGATGATCACCCTGACCGTAGACGACCGGACCATCCAGGCCCCGGATGGCAGCAGCGTGCTCTCAGCCTGTCTGTCCGCCGGTATCATCATTCCCCATCTGTGCTGGATGGAGACGGATAGCCCCGCCGGTGCTCCGGCCGCGTGTCGCCTCTGCTTGGTGGAGATCGACGGCTTTCGCGATCCCGTGACTGCCTGCACGGTACCCGTGGAAAACGGCATGACGGTTTACACGGGCACCGAGGTGGTCCGCAGCCTTCAAAAGATGGCCTTCAAACTCCTGCTTTCGGTTCACCGGGTGGACTGCAAGCACTGTCCGGCCAACAAAGCCTGTGCGCTGCAGGATATCGCCAAATTTCTCGGGGTGGGTCTGGGTTGCAAACCCTTCGAACGGGTGCTCAAGGAACCCGAGGTGGACACCCATCACCCGGTGTTTGACTACTACCCCAACCGGTGCGTGCTCTGCGGCCTTTGTGTCCGGATATGCCGGCAGCGGCACCGGCAGCCCCAGTTGAGTTTTGCCGGCCGGGGTTTTGAAACGGTGGTGGGGTATTTCGATGCGGACCCGTTGGCTGCTGCAAACTGTGTGTCTTGCCGGGAATGCCTTGCGGTCTGCCCCACCGGGGCACTGGTGGAACGGACAGCGTTTGAGGGATCGACCCGCGGCAACAGTTAATTAAACATCTGACCGACGACGATTGGTCGCTCTTGGTTGGCCTGACGGACGTTTTTCTTTCCTGGCGTGTTCCATCGGACCATGGCTACCGACTCCGGTTTTCGCTTCATTCAGCCAACGGTCGACTTTGTCTTTAAACTGCTCCGGTTTTACCGGTTTGGCGAGGTAGTCATTCATGCCGGCTTTCAGGCAGCGCTCCCGATCACCTTTGAGGGCATTGGCCGTCATGGCAATAATTGGGACATTGTTCTTAAGCACTTCGGTGGAGGCACGGATGACCCGGGTGGCTTCCAGTCCGTCCATTTCCGGCATCTGCTGGTCCATGAACACCAGATCGTAGGGGACCTGTTTCAAGGCGTCCACTGCTTCCCGTCCGTTGGCGGCCACATCCGCCCGGTAACCCATCTTTTTCAGCATCAGCAGGGCGACTTTCTGGTTTACCGGATTGTCTTCGACCACCAACATCCGCCGTTCCTTCTGATCGGTTTCATCGATCGAGTGCCGGGTGACCATGGGCTCCGAGGGCCGTGATTCCGATGTCGTTTCTGACGAACGGGTGAGTACCTGCAACAGGCATTGGAACAGGTGCTGTCGTTTCACCGGCTTGGTGAGGTAACCGGCAAATCCGATCTCTTTCATTCGTTGGCTGTCACCGCGCAGCCCGCGGGAGGTCAGCATGATCAGGGCGGTCTGGTTGATCAGCGGGTCCTTTTTGATGATTCGGCCCAGGCAATCGCCGGCCATACTGGGCATCATGAAGTCCACCAGGGCGGCATCGAAGGGATCCTTTCCGGCGGCATTCCGTAATTTTTTAAGGCCCGTTTCACCGCTGGAAGCGCTGTCGCGCCGGCATCCCCATGTGTCGAGATAGGCACAGAACAGGTCTCGATTGGTGGGGTTGTCGTCCACAACCAAAACACGTTTGCCTCGGATCATCTCCGGCGAGATGCGGTATGCCCCGTCTGGGGCCGGCCGCTTTTCCAACACCAGGGTAAACCAGAACCGGGTGCCTTGGTCCGCTTGGGATTCGACCCCGATCCGGCCGCCCATCAGTTCGGTCAGTTGTTTGCAGATGGCCAAGCCCAGCCCGGTGCCGCCGTGTTTGCGGGTGATGGACGCATCCACCTGGGAGAAGGATTTGAACAGCCGGTCCATGCGGTCGGTGGGGATCCCGGGACCGTTGTCCTGAACATCGATCAAGAGCTTCAGCATCTCCCCGTCCGTTTTCTCCAGGTTGATCCGGACGGCAACGGCCCCCTGGTCGGTAAACTTGATCCCGTTCCCGGTGAGATTGATCAGAATCTGCCTGATCCGTCCCGGATCGCCATAGACCCACGCGGGCACATCGGGATGCGTGTAACTGGTCAGCTCGATGCCTTTGTTCGATGCGTGGACCGACATGATTTCCATCACATCTTCCATCATGTCCCGGAAATTGAAATTGAGCATCTCCAGTTCCAGTTTGCCGGCCTCGATTTTGGAAAAATCGAGGATGTCGTTGATGACGGAGAGCAGGGCGTTGGCGCTGATCTTGGCCGTGTTGGCAAGGTTGCACTGCTCATCGGTCAGATCGGTGTCCATCAGCAGGCCCAGCATGCCGATCACCCCGTTCATGGGCGTGCGGATCTCGTGGCTCATGTTGGCCAGAAACCGGCTCTTGGCGACGCTGGCCGCTTCGGCATCCTGTTTGGCCTGATTGAGTTGCTTCAGCGCCGCCTTGTGTTCGCTGATCTCCTCCTTCACACCGACGAAATGGACGATGGTTTCATCTTCGTCGAACATCGGTGATATGTGCACCCGCTCCCAGTAGAGGCTGCCGTCCTTGCGCCGGTTGGTGATTTCACCGGACCAGGGCTTTCCACCGGTCAGCGTCTGCCACATCTGCCGGTAAAATGACTTGGGCTGCCGGCCGGATTTCAGGATTCGGGGATTGCTTCCCACGGCCTCTCGGGTCGTGTAGCCGCTGATATTTTCGAAATAAGGATTCACATATTCGATGGTGCCATCCGGTGTGGTGATGATCACCGATACCGGGCTCTGCTCGATGGCGCGGGTGAGGGTTACCATTTGCCGGCGTTGCCCCTCCAGCGTCGACAGGGCGCGGCTGCGGGTCTCCATCATTTCGTTGGCGTACCCGGCCAGTTGCTTGAATTCGAATATTCCCAGATCATCCGTGTTGATTTTCCTGTCCCGGTGGGCGGCCTGCTGAAAAAAGGTGACGAAGACATCCATATCCGCTGAAAATTTTCGTCGTGCCCAGATGACAAAAAACCAGGTTCCTCCCAGGCAGGCGAGCCACATGGTGAAGTTGATCAAAAACTCGGTGATCAGGCGTTGTTTCAACAGCCGCCGGCTTTCCGCCATCCGGGCATGGACCGGATTGAGATAGACCCCGGCGGCAATGGTCCAGTCCCACTGCGGGATGACCATGCTATAGGTCAACTTGGGTTCGATCCGGCCGGTTTGTGTGTTCAGCCAGTCATAGCGGCAATAGCCACCGTCACTGGCCGATAGGGCGGCTTCCATGATTTTTTTGCCCACATAGACGCCCTGATTGTTCTGCACATTCAACGCGTTTCGGCCGATGAGGCCGGGTTGGGCGCCGTGGTTCAGGATATACCCGTTGGCGTCGATGGCGATGATGCAATCGGTCTGACCGTATCTGAAATTTTGAAGGATCTGCAGAATTTCGCTTTGCAGCGCGTTCTGCATGTCCGCCGGGTCTATCACGTAGCCGATGATCCAACCGGCGGGTCGGAACAGCTTGAAGTAGCCCATTTTTCGGGTTGCTTTCGTAGACCCCGGCTGTTGGATCATGAAGGTTTGGTAAAGGTCATCGAACCGGAGAACCGTGGGGATGATGGTTTCAATGATCCGATTGTCATCTTCATTCCGGATCTGTCGGATGTCATCCCAGGTCGGTATCTGGTTCGCGGGGGGGTAGATCAGGTTGCCGGATTGATCCAGGACGATGATTTCGCCTTTCGGGTTGCTGTCGTCAAAGGCCTGGATATTGTGTCGCAGCAGCTGCCGCAGATTGCCGTCACTCATCTTTTTCCGCCATCGGGCATCTATGCTCGACAGGACCGAATGGATGTCCGCCACATGGTCTTTGACCCATGCCTTGCTATTGGTTTGCATGACGGCCTGTTTGATCTTGACCAGGGCCATAATGTTCCGGACTTGCTCACTCAGCGCCAATTGTTTCCGACCCAGAAGATTGGTCTCGATGCGCCGGGACGCGTCTTGAAACGTACCTGTTTTCCAGACCACAATGAAGGCGCCGGGAACCAAAATGCAGGTGATCATCACCAGGATCGCGATGACTTTGGGCAGGTCCCTCAATGACCGCGGATTCAGCATGGATCACCAGTTTGGGATAATGTGGTGCCGGACGGGTCGATAGATGCTGCTTTCATGTATCACCTATCGGCACGCCATGGGATAAGTTTAGCCGAAGATGGCGATGGCGCGCGCTCTTAAAACCATTGTCAATGCTGGGAAAAAATGAAATAGTTGCCGGTATTCATACACGCTTATCAGATCGTTATGGTCATAACTGCCATGTAGCACTCCCGAGCAGGCAGGAATTTATTGTGAAACGGATCCATTTTCCATTTACACCCATTGGTGAGGATACGGCATGGACAATTACCAGACCCTGATTGAAAAAGCAGAAAAAGGATTCGAGACCCTTGATCTTCCCGACAACTTTAAAAGCGATGCCCTGGATCGATTGAAGACCTGGCTCACCGACGAGATGTTTGCCGCCTACGTGCCCCAGATCGACCATCTGGTCACGTCCGGGCGATGGGATTTTTTGCTGGATTCTTTTTATCAGGTGATCCCTTTTGGCACCGGCGGTCGGCGGGGGTTGGTGGGCGTGGGACCCAATCGCATCAACCCGTGGACCATTCAAGCCTCGGCCCAGGGTCACAGCCAATACCTGATCAAGGCCCACGGCGGGTCAGCCAAACAGCGAGGCTTGGTGCTGGCTTATGATGTGCGCCAATTTACCGATACCGCGATTTATGATGCCGACCGGCCCAATCCTGTGAAAGACCTGGACTGCCGCCAGCTGGCCGAAGCGGCGGCCCGCGTGTACGCAGCCAACGGCATCAAGGTTTACCTGTTCGACAGCACCCGCAGCACTCCGGAACTCTCTTTTGCCATCCGCCATCTGGGCACCGTTTCCGGGTGCATGTTTTCCGCCAGTCATAACCCGCCCACGGACAATGGAAAAAAAGTTTACGACCAGTACGGCGGTCAGCTTATTCCGCCCCATGACCAAGACCTGGTGGACGAGGTGACCGGTAAGGTTTCCGTCATCCGGACCATGGACCTGGATGCGGCCGGCGAAAAGGGACTGCTGGCGGTTATCGGCAGTGAGGTGGATGAGGCTTATCAAAAGGCGGTGGCCGCGCTCCAGCTCAGTGATGCCAGGGGGGTCAAGATTCTCTACAGTCCGCTGCATGGCACAGGTCTGACCTCCGTCTATCCGGTGCTCAAGGGCATGGGCTTCGATATCCATTTGGATCCGGCCACCGCCAACCTAAGCGGTGCCTTTGAGAACGTCACATTCAACATCCCCAACCCGGAAGTGATTCAGTCCTTCGATACGGCACTGCCCAACGCCGACGCCATCGGTGCGGACGTGATCATGAGCACCGACCCGGATGCCGACCGCATCGGCATCATGGTGCGACACAATGGGGTATGGAAATTTCTCAACGGCAACGAGATCGGCATCGTGCTTGTCGAATATGCCATCGACCAGTACCGCAAAAAGGGGTGGTTGACCGAAAACAACGTGATCATCAAAACCGACGTCACCTCCTCGCTTGTCGATACCATTGCCGCGGAGAACGGCATCCAGTGTATCGGCGATCTGCTGGTTGGGTTCAAGTACATCGGCGAGCGCATGAACCGGTTGGCGGCGGAGGGTCGGCAGGGGGACTTTCTCCTGGGCACCGAGGAGAGCCACGGTTTTCTCATGGGCAACTACGCCCGCGACAAGGATGCCGCCGGCGCCGCTGTGTGGTTGGCGGAACTCACCTCTCAGCTCAAGGCCGCCGGGCGCACCCTGGTGGATTACCTGGACGGCATTTACGCCAAGTACGGCTACTGCCACAACTACCTTACCGAAATCAGGCTGCTGGGGGCAAAGGGCATCGGCCGTATCAAAACGATCATGCAGCACTTGAGGGCCCATGAGATTCCGGTGGTGGGCGATTATGCAGTATTGGACAAGATTGACCGCTGGCAGGGTGAGCCCCAGCCCCACCTGTCCCGCACCGATACCTCATCGCGTAACGTGCTGGTCCTGAAACTGGAGAACCTGCCCGAGACCCGCAGCATCCGCATTACGGTCCGGCCATCGGGCACCGAACCCAAATTCAAGATTTACATCGAAGTGCTCGGTCGGCCATTTGATCTGTCCGTCATGGAAGCGGTAAAGGCGCAGATCGTGGGCATTCACAAACGGCTGGAACGTGCCTTCATGGCCTATTGCTACGACATCCTGGGCGTGGATTTCCCCGAACGGGGATTTCTGCTCTTCTGGCAGCTTCCCTTAGACGACAAGATGAAATATTTTGAGATCGAGGACCGGATTGCCGGGCTGAAGGCCGTTTCCGACGCCGGCAAACGCAAACGGCAGTTGGACGTGTTGCTGGCCTTTCTGGGTGCCGACCCCGTGCAGAAAGTGGACCGGGCCTTTGAAGCCCGATATGACAAGGGGATTCTGCCTTATTTGGAATTGGCTTCAAGAAAGGAGGGTGAATAATCATGATGTTAATACCGCCTGACCCTGACTGTCTCCTCAATCCACCAGGAATAGCGACCGGTCGTCCATCCTGCGCAAAACGGCACGCGAGACGCTACCCAATAGCAACCGCTTGATTCCCGACAGGCCGCGCTTGCCCATGACGATGGTGCCGTATCGGCCGGCCGCCAGTGCCTCAAGGATGGTCGCGCTTGGATTTCCCGTTGATGGGAGGAGCGTGAGCGCTGCCTCGGGGTCGATATCGGCCACCCGTTTGTGCCGTGACCAGCGCCGTAGGGCGCTTTTTTCGTTGCCATGCAGCGCGTGAAGAAAGTGCAGTTTAAACTCCGGCCGGTTCAAGAAGGCGTGCCGCACAAAGGTCAGGGCCAGCAGCGATGTATCGGAAAAATCCAGAAGGACAGTGACATGGCGCAGGCGGGGGTTGGGGCTGATCAGGGCGATGACTTTGTGGCGCAAGGAATAAAAAAGGCGTTCACGCCATGCTTGAAGCCGGTTGCGGCCGATCAACACCATGCCATCATTGCGGCTTTCTATTTCGGCACAGACTGCTTTGTCCCAGCTTCCCAGAACTTTTCTGTCGACGGCGGCGACCGTTTCTGTACGGTCGTCGCCGTGGGCGGCCTGCCGTTGTGCCCAGCTTAAGAAATTGCTTCGGTCTTTGGCCGTACAGCTTGCCCCCGCGTGGGATCGCAGAAAAAGCACCGTGAGTGCATGCTTCTGTTCAAGCCGGTGGTCGGCCGGCAGCAGGTCGGGAATTCCTGTAAACTTAATAATGCCATGAGCGGGAATTGCTGGGACCCCATCTTTGTCTTTGCATCCAGCGGGGACAACATTACCCCGCCGCCCCAGGCCCTGAACTGGATTGTCAAGGTTTACGGATCGGTGCAGGAGATCAAGCGGCAAGGGCAGGTCATTGTCTACATGGTCCACGAGGATATCGGCCATCTGGGGATCTTTGTTTCCGGGCGGGTGGCTGCCAAAGAGCACAACGAGATCATCGGCAGTCTGGAGATGGTGGAATACCTGGTGCCCGGACTCTATGAAATGGTGATTGCCGAAAAGGCGTGCAACCCCGATATCTGCGAGTTTGGCGTGCAGTTTGAGCCGCGCGACATGTCCGATATCCTATCCATGGACGACGGCCTGGAAGATGAACAGGCCTTTGTTCCCGTGGCGTCCATCTCCCAATCCAACGATGCGGTTTGTCGTCAATGGGTCCAGCCCTGGGTGCGCCTGGCTGGCGGCGTTGTCCCGGCAATTACACCCCCTGTGCGTTCAACGCTACGTGTGGTCAGACCTGAACTCATTGTGCTGGCCGATGGCCGCTTGGTCCGTTTATGTCCAAGACCATCGAGAACCGGTTGATCCCCAAACCCCTTTTGTGGCATAGGAAGAGACGTATTCAAGTTTGACCGCCCTTACCCTGGATGCCTACCGTGATCTCCGGGATCAATCCCAGGAGGGCATCTTTACAACCATGTATGATAATCCCTGGACCCGGTTTTGGTGGGGCGCCTCCCCAACCCCGGACGACGGGCAAACCATCCGGGCCGAACAGGCCAATCGGCGCCGTGAGCGGGCCTACGCCAGGCGTCAAGCCGACCAGGGGGGATTTGCCGAGGCGGTGATGCGCATCATGATTGCCGTGGCCGGGGTGGGCGCTACTCTTGACAAACGACAACTCCAAGCCGGTTTAAACATTTTAGGCCGGCATGAGTGCTATCGACACCTGACCCCATCGGCCCTTAAAAAGATGGTGGGCGCCCAGGCCCACATCCTGTCGGTCGATGCCGATCGGGCGTTGAACGGGTTGGCCGTTATGCTGGCCAATCATCGGGAACGCTTGGAAGCCTTTGACATTGCGGCCAAATTCGTCGTGTCCGATTCGCGCGTGGACATTGGCGAACGCAAGGTGCTGACCCGCATCCGTAAAATTTTAGGGCTTGATCACAACGACCGGGTCTATGGCCGAACAGCGTATGCCAATAGTGTTCGGATTGTTAAAATCAGCATGGGGAATGATAGTGAAAGCACATTATCTGCAGCATGTGCCCTTTGAAGGGTTGGGCAGCATCGAGCCTTGGCTGGAAACGGCCGGATACGAAATAACGGCCACGCGACTGTTCGATTCAATGCGACTGCCCGGCATCGATGAATTCGACCTGCTGATTGTGATGGGCGGTGCCATGAGCGTCAACGACGAGGGGGAATATGACTGGCTGGCCCCTGAAAAGCAATTCATCCGGCATGCCATCACCGCCGGGAGAGCGGTGCTGGGCATTTGCCTGGGCGCCCAGCTGATTGCCAGTTCACTCGGTGCGCGGGTCTATCCGAACCGGCATAAGGAGATCGGCTGGTTTCCCGTGCAAGGTGTCCAATGCGATGATGCTTCACGGTTTCACTTTTCATCGTCCATGGATGTGTTTCATTGGCATGGAGAGACCTTTGATTTGCCGCCCGGTGCGGTTCAGCTGGCCAGAAGCAAGGGTTGTGAGAACCAGGCCTTTCAGATCGGGAGATCGGTGATGGGGTTGCAATTCCATCTCGAAACCACTCCCGTCTCGGCAGGCGAACTCGTCTCCCATTGCGGAGACGCGTGTATCGCTTCCCAATATGTGCAAACCAAGGAGGCGATCCTTTCCGCACCGCCTGAAATATACCGGTCGATCAATCATGCCATGGGCCGGGTCCTGGCCTTCCTGCAAAATAATGTCCCGTCTTGAATTTGCTTTCCCGGCGACTGGTGTCTTTTCCCTGAAATTCGTGGTTTATTTCATCAGATCGCGCGTGTGCGTGGCAATCATCAATTCCTCATTGGTCGGAACGACCCAGACCGCAACATCACTGTGAGGTGCGTTGATGCGGGGACCGTCCTTGTGGTTGGCCTCCGGGTCCAGGTGAACCCCCAGCCATTGCAGGCTCTGGCAGACCGCTGCGCGAATGGGTGCGGCATGCTCGCCGATACCGGCGGTAAAGACCAGTGCATCCAGCCCTTCCAGGGCCGCAGCCAAGGCCCCCACTTCTCTTCGGATGCGGTAGACGAAAAAGTCGATGGCCTCCTTGGCACGCATATCATCGCTTTCGATCAACACGCGCATATCATTGCTGATCTGTGAGATACCCAACAGGCCGGACTCGTTGTACAGCAGCCGTTCCACCGCATCGAGATCCATTTCCCGTTGGCGCAGCAGGTATAAAACCACGCCGGGATCCAGGCTGCCGGTTCGCGTTCCCATGGGCAGACCATCCACGGCGGTAAACCCCATGGTCGAAGCAATGCTGCGGCCGTGGTGCAGGGCGCACATGCTGGCGCCGTTGCCCAAATGGGCCACAATTACCCGTCCCCGGGCAGACTTCGGATCGATCTCCGGCAGCCTGCGGGCGATGTATTCGTAAGAGAGGCCATGAAATCCATAGCGGTGCACACCGGCGGCGGTCAGCGCCCGGGGCAGGGCAAAATTGCGGGCTACCGGTGGATTGGTCGCATGAAAGGCCGTGTCGAAACAGGCTACCTGGAGCAGTTGCGGGTTCAATTTGGCAATGGTTCGTATGGGAGCCAGGTTGTGGGGTTGATGTAGCGGCGCCAGCGGGATGAGGGTTTCCAGTTGTTCGACAATCGCCTGATCGATTCGGACCGGTTGACTGAATGCGTCGCCGCCGTGCACGACCCTGTGGCCTGCCGCTTGTATGTTTACGTTTTCTGCGTGATTACTGACCCATCGAATCAGAAAGTCGAGCAGCGTCCGGCGGTCGACATCCTGGTGGTCGGGCCATTCCCGTTGGTCTAATAAGGTGCCCTCGGGTGTCTTGGCGACAAAACGGGGCGCCATCCCGATACCGTCGACCTGACCCTTGAAAAGCAATTGCAGGTCGGTGCCGTCGCCATAGGAAAAGAGGGAGAATTTGATGCTGGAAGAACCGCAGTTGATCACACCGATCCCTTTTCGCATCATCGGTCACCCGTTTCAATTGATGGTTCCCGGTGCTGCCGACGGGAATGGGCGACGGCCACGGCGCAGGATGCCAAAGGTCCCACCGGAATGGTTTCGATCAAATCGGTTCGGGCGGCATCGATGGCCCCTTGCGAGGCGTCTTCTATACATGGATGACGGATGGCTGTGGGAATCGGCTCCTTTGTTTTGACGTGTTTGATCATCTGCTCCTGTCCACGATCCTTTCGTAATCGAATGCCAAGACCGGCGGTCCTGCCGGTAATGCTCCGGATAGACGTTGCCGCTCGGCTGTCGGTAAACCAACCATTAAAAAGGGACGGGTGGGGATGCCAAACCTGGAAAGGGTCATCGTACCAGGCAATCGGCCACCAGTTCCCAAAGGTACTTCACGGTCAGATCTTCCATCTCGTAGGTGGTTTTAATGCCATTGAGCTGGCCGTGGCAGCTGTGGCAGGGCAGGATCAGCATCTGAGCTCCCGTAGCCCGGATCTGGTCCATTTTGCGACGGCCGTGGAAAATGCGTTCTTCGTCGTACCCCGTGGCCAGGGCACCACCGCCGCCGCCGCAACAGATCTGGTGCAATCGGTTGGGGTGCAGGTCAATCCAGTCATCGAGGCACTGGTCCATGATCCAGCGGGGTTCTTCAAAGTAGCCGTGACCGAAGCGTTTCTGGGCCCGTCGCCCGTAATTGCAGGGGTCGTGGTAGGTGGCGCGAACGTTGAATCGTCGACGATCCAGGCGAATGCGCCCACTTTTGATATAATCGATGATCAGGTCAAACACCGTCACCGTCTTGAATGTCTCCAGGGCCTCGGGAAACCATTTTTGCAGACCATACCTGGTCGCCAGATAGGCGTGCCCTCACTCGGGCCATAGCAGGGTATCGACCTCCAGGCGGCGCATATTTTCCACGATGCGGCCGGCCATGATTTTCATGGCTTCGTCATCGCCAGTGAAATAGCCCCAGCTGGTGCCTTCCCAGTTGTCCGAGGCCACGGTCCAGTCTTCTCCGGCGGCATGGAAGATTTTCCACCACGGTTTGAGGTCTTCGGTGTGGGTGTTGACCAGTTTGTTGTGAATGGTGGTGAGCAGTCGTGCTCCCGTTTTGTCGATGGGCACACCAAAGCCTTCGAAACCCGGTTCCTCGGCGATCTCTTCGGCCACATCTTCCAGGATGAAGATAAAATCTTCCTTGGGCAGGGATAGGTTGTTGCCGGTTTCAAGGGCGGCGGCCAGGCCCTTGTGTAAAATTCCCGGCACGCGGTTGTCGTCGCGAAGTGAGCGGATGCGCCGGGTGATATCGGCGATGCCGACTCCCATGGGGCAGACCTGCTCGCACTTGCCGCACATGGTGCAGATCCAGGGCCAACGGGATCGGACCACCTGGTCCACCATGCCCAGTGAGACCATACGCACCATTTTGCGGGGGTCGAAATCATCCACCCCGGCCACCGGACAGGCACTGGCGCACATGGCGCAGGTCAGGCAGAGATCCTGTTCGTGGAGCCATGCGGTGCAGCAAGCGGGATTCAGATTTTCCAGGCGAACCGGTTGGTCTGGGGCCATCGTGTATCTCCTCGATCGGTTTGTCGGCAGGGTTCGTCAAGTATCCTTGATTGCGCGGATTTGATCGACAAAGGCCTTGATCAAAAAGTGGAACTCGCTGCCCATGTTGGCCGCCACCGAGGTGATCGTCAATCGGTCGCGTTCCACCCCGGCAGCCGTCAACAGATCCCGGGCCGATTCGGCTCGCCTGCGGGCCACCCGGTTCCCGATCTCCGACTGGCAGTTGTCGGTATGGCAGGTGCAAAGCATCACCCCATCGGCACCGGCCTCAAAGGCCGCCAAAAGGTGACTGCCGGAGATGGTGCCGCCGCAGGGCGCCTCGACGATTTGCACTCCCCCGGGCAGGGCGTTCCCCGAAAGGCGGGTCAATGCATGGGCCTGACCGGCAGAGCGTGCGCAGCCGAACACGACCACCCGTGGCATCTTCTCGAAGGGGTCTGCCGGTGCGGCCGGTCGTTGCATCCGCCGGCTGAGATCGGCATCAATTTGTAGCCCTTCCATCCGGATGGCCCGGGCCGGACAGCCCGCCATGCAGATGCCGCAGCTTTGGCACGCCGCGGTCACCACCGAAATACGGGATCCGATCTCAATGGCGTGATGGGGACACAGCCGGTGGCAGGTCAGGCAGCGGGCGCAGCGGCCGCGTTGGATCTCCACCTTCGGCAGGGCCCGGCTCTCCCGATTCTGCAGGAAGGCCAGCACACGCAAGGTGGCCTGGTCGGCGTCGGCCAGCTGCTCGTCATCGGATAAAATACCCCGGGATCCGCCGGCCACAAAAATGCCGCGTCGGTTGGTGGCGTTGCTCAAGCGGCGGACATTATCACCCTGAGCAAAGCCAATGCCATCCCGTTCAATCCCAAGCCCTTGTACCAGGGCCGCTAAATGGCGGCCCGGACCGATGGATTCATCCACGACAATCCAATCGGCCTTGAATCGAAAGGGCATGCGGGTCAACTCATCCAGGCAATCAATTTCAAAACGGCTGTCCGCCAAGGTATGAATGGTTGGAAATTGATCGGTGAATTTGAGAAAAATGGTGCCGGATCGCTTGGCCGCCTGGACCATCGTTTCGGCGCCTGTGGCGGCCACTTTCAGGTTGCCGGTTAAAAAATAGGTTGCCACCTGTGACCGGCGCTGTAATCGACGGCAACCATCCAACATCCGTTTCGCAATTGCCGGATGGCTGTCATTTTGCCAGCCACAGAGAAAGGCGATGCGTGCGCCGCCGTCGAAGCGGTCTTTTACCGATGCCTGAGGATGCATCATCGCTTCCAATGAAGTGATGGTCATCACCCGAGAATGGGGCGGCAACCCATAGGGCTTGTAATTGGGGGTGCGCTGATCATCTTCGGCCACGACAATGGCCGATACGAGTTGGCGAAAAAGAGCATTCCCTCGCTTCAGTTTTAGTTCAAAATTTCCGGCAAATCCGCGGCAGGTACTTAATTCAGTGCCGGTTAACCAATGAATGCCGTCGTGATGGCCGGCGGCAGGGGGGGCTTCTTCGCTTGCCGCCAGCCAGGCCTCGATACCGTGGTCGGCAAGATTGGCGGCAATTTTCTGCGCACAGGCACCGCCGCCGAAAATCATCACTTCCGTGGTCGTTGATGGTTGCTTCCGCCGGTCGATCGTCGCGTGTGCGTTCATGTCGATTATCCTGCAGCCAAATACTGAACCATGTCAAAAACCGTTTTCTCGGCACTGCTCACACTTTCGGCAATTGTCATGGGCCCTGTGGCCGCACCGGCTGTATAGATGCCTGGTGGTGCCGGGTATCGTTCGCTGCCGTGAAGCGGCATGAACCCGCTTTCATCTGTGGTCCAGTCGAGTATCCGGGCCATGTGATCATTGCCGGCGGACGGAATCAGCCCCACCGACAGCACCACGACGTCAAACCATGCTTCCTTGGACGCCTTGGCATCCGGGTCGAAGTAGACCACTTCCAATTCATCGGTGTCGGTTCTCAATATGTCACCGGGGATGGCTCTGATCATGGTGATGTTCTCACGAGCATTTCGAAAAAAGCGCTGAAAATCTTTTCCGAATGTCTGCACATCGATATAGAAGAAGGTGATTTGCGCCTCTTTTTGGCGGGATTGAATCAGTCGTGCCATTCTCAGTGACGATCCGCAGCATATCTTGGAACACCAGGGATGCCCCAATTGAACGTCCCGGCTGCCCACGCATTGAATAAAGGCAACGCGCCTGGCCGTTCGACCGTCCGACGGGCGTTTGATCATTGGTTGCTCGCGTAGCAGCCTTTCTGCGTCCAGGCTGGTCAGAACATTGGGGAATCGGTCGTAGCCATAAGGCTTGCGGCTGGGATTATACGGGGCAAAGCCGGTGGTCACAACGATGGCATCGGTTTGGAGCCCGCCCGACTGTGCTTGAGAAGATAGATGGATGGCATCTTGCGGGCAGGCATCCCTGCACAGGGTACAGGCCGCATTGTCAAAATAGCGGCAAAGATCCCGTCGAATGGCCACATAAGGCCCGACACGCGGGGCCATGCCCTGGAGAATGGCTCCGGGGACCGGGCATTTATGGAAACAGATGCCGCAGCCGTTGCATTGGTCTGCATTCACCAGCGGTGAATGGGTTCGGTAGGCAACCCGATAGGGGCGCCGACCGGAAATGGTTTCGATCTGTGTGCCGGTGTGGATCTCAACCTTGGCCTGCCGGGTGGCCCGCAGCAGTTTGTCTTCGGCCACACAGGCGCCGCATTTGACGCAGGCATCGGCGGCCTTGCAATTGAGTTGGATGGCGTGGCCGCCGAGAAAGGGTGTTTTCTCAAACAGCGTCACGTTCACCCCCCAGCCGGCCAACAGGTCGGCGGCCGTCAGCCCGGCCACGCCGGCACCGACGATGGTCGCATGCTTATGATCAATGCTCACCGGTTTTTTCCACCTTCCAGGAATTTCCCCATTTCAAGTAGATAAAGGCCCAGTCACTCCATGGCAGATCTCATCTCGTTTCAGGCGTTGCATGTGAGGGGGCAGAGGATAATCCGATGGTGCAGTATAGACGGAACCTGAAAAAAGTGCAAGGTTGGAATTATAGATAACTATTTCGACTTGTTGGTTATTTGTGAGCGATGTGCCAAAACGGATTGCGGTCGAAATCATTCCTCGTAGCCATTCGTCTAACCAATTGTTGATCAACTGACTGCATGCTTGACATACAACCCGTTGTTGCATACAATTTTTTCAGTGACAGGTGCTTTGCCCGGTGCAATAACGGCGATCGATCTCTTTTCTCCTTCCCCATACCGCCCGACGTTTTTCGTGCCATCCGCTTGATTGACGATTGATTCTTCGACCGTCTTCGCACACCCTGTGACGGTTCCGGTGCTCCCATTGCTGCTCCTGATGGGTCAATGCCGCCGGGCATGATCGAACCCGCAACCAAAAGGAGGCGCCATGAAAGCCATTCATCAACTCATCGAGGAACAGGTGCGGCGTTGGGAGATCCTCAGAAAGGAAAAAAGAGAGACCAAGATCCTATCGGTAATCACGCTGTCCCGGGAACCGGGCAGTGGGGGTAAATTGGTGGCCAAGGCCGTGGCCGACCGGCTTGGCCTGGAACTTTTTCACCAGGAGATCATCAATGCCATGGCGGCGAATGCCGATACCAGCGCCAGGGTCATTCGGACGCTCGATGAAAGAGGTGTGTCCATGTTGGAAGATTGGGTGTCGGCAGCGATCAGTGACCGGCATCTGTGGCCGGACGAGTATGCTCAGGTGATGATGCGGGTCATCGGCACCATCGGTCGACATGGAAAAGCCATTATCGTCGGCCGGGGTGCCAACTTTGTTCTGCCACCTGAAAACCGTTTCCGGGTGCGGATTATCGCCCCCCTGGAAATGCGCGTAGATCGCGTGGCGGAAACCTTTGGCGTGGCTAAAAAAGAGGCCAAAAGGCGGGTGCTGCGCACCGAATCCGATCGACGGGCCTTTGTCCGAAAATACTTTCACAGTGATATCCGCGATCCGGCCAATTACGATATGATACTGAATACGGGGACACTCGCTATTGAATCCGCCGCCGCCGCTGTCTGCAGCGCAGTCGGCTGATCGAAGCACGGAACCGATAGGATAAAATCAAGTTTGACCGGGGACGCGGAAACCGGAAAACCCGGTGACCGACAAGGCCGTTGCGTGTCCGGTTTACCGCGAACTGGATGAAAGCCAGCCGCAGGGATACGGTTTTGGGAGCGAGCCATCCGATTAGATGGATGTGGCAGGTCCAGAGCAGCGCCCCGAACCATTCCAACAGATCCCCAAAAGAGATGGTGAAATCTTCATTGACACTGAGCAGGAAGATCCGGTCGGATTTCAGGTGTCGGGTCGGCATTTACTGGTTTCCGAACCCGTTCTGACCGCCGCAGTCCGGGCACTGCCAGGTGATGCCGTTGCAGGACATGCCCCATACATTTTCATGCATACAATCCTGACAAATCATGAAACCGCAGCGGCAGCGCCAGCAAAAGGGTACTTCGGCGCTGCAGCAGTGACAGATTTGAGGGCCTTTCGGCCGCCTGCGAGAGCGGCGTGCCGGACGGGTTGCGGGGTCGTTCATGGCTTATCGATACCCGGTGCTGACGTCTTGTTGTTTTAGGTGGTTGATGCTACCATGCGTCCATCATATGCAGGCATTTAGAAGCAATTTGCCCGATTCCTGAACGGACACTAACTAATGCAGGAGTGATTTCGTGTCAACGCCAATTAAATTGGATCCGGAGAAAGCACTTCCGACCCTGTATCTGATCGATGGCAGCGCATATATATATCGGGCCTACCATGCGGTGCGAGGCCTGTCCAACAGCAGCGGGTTGCCCACCAATGCCACATTCGGTTTTACCCGCATGTTGATCAAGCTGATCCGGGACCGCACTCCGGAATATGTGGCCATGTTTTTCGATGCCAAGGGCCCCACCTTCCGCCATGAGCAGTACGAGGCATATAAGGCCAACCGGCCGCCCATGCCCGATGATTTGGCTCAGCAACTGCCCTGGATTCACAGGGTTACCGAAGCGTTCAATATTCCCGTGTTCGAAATTCCGGGATTCGAAGCCGACGACCTTATCGGCACGATCGCCGGTCTCGCGGAACGCGAGGGGTTCCAGGTGGTGATGGTTACCGGCGACAAGGATTTCATGCAGCTCGTTACCGATCGTTGCACCATTTGGGACCCCATGAAAGACAAGGTGTTCGACCCCGACACCATTCGCGAGATGTTCAGCCTGGCACCCCGGAAGATGATCGATGTGATGGGGCTGTCCGGAGACACGGCAGACAACATCCCAGGTGTTCCCGGGATCGGCCGGAAGACGGCGGTAAAGCTGATTCAAACGTTTGGCAGCATGGATGCCGTTTATGAAGGCATCGACACCATAACCGCTAAGAAGCAGAAAGCCAACCTGATCGAATTCAAGGCACAGGCCTTGCTGAGCCGCCGGCTGGTGACCATCGACCGGCACGTTCCTGTTGAATTCGACGCCGAAGGGTTGAAAACCCGCGTGCCCAACGATGACGCACTGACCCGGCTGTTTGCGGAGCTGGAGTTCAGACAACTTCAGCACGAATACGCCCAACACGGTTCATCCGTCGAGCGCAGCTACACGGTCATCATGGATGAGGCCGGTTTGGATGATTTGATCCGTCGCCTGGAAAGCGCCGATCGGTTTGCATTGGATACGGAAACCACCTCCCGGGATCCCATGCAGGCACGGCTGGTGGGTCTCTCTTTTTCCCTGAAACCCACTGAAGCCTGCTACATACCGGTGGGGCACAACTACCTGGGGGCGCCCGCGCAGCTCTCATTGGATGTCGTCAAGGAGCGCCTGCGACCGGTGCTGGCAAACCCGGCCATCGAAAAAATCGGTCAGAACATCAAATACGACTGGGTGGTGCTGCGCCGCCATGGCCTCGATCTGACCGGCGTGACCTTCGACACCATGGTGGCCTCTTACCTGATCGATCCCGGCAAGCGGGCCCACGGTCTGGACCAAATCGCCTTGGATTTTTTAGGCCACAAAAATATCAGCTATGCCGATGTGGCCGGTAAGGGAAAGACCGCAATTACTTTCGACCAGGTCACCGTCGAAAAAGCGATCCCTTATGCCTGTGAGGATGCCGATATCACCCTGGCTGCCCACGACGTGTTTGTTCCCCTGCTCGAAGAGCGTGGGTTGACGGCCCTGATGAAACAGGTTGAGATGCCGCTTTTGCCCGTCCTTATGAGTATGGAGATGACCGGCATCTGCGTGGACCGGAACCGGCTAAACGATCTGTCCAAATCATTTGCCGGTCAACTGGATCTCCTCCAAGGTCAGATTCATGACCTGGCCGGCGAGGCCTTCAACATCAATTCATCCCAGCAATTGGGACGGATTTTGTTTGAAAAGCTGAAGTTTCCGGTCCAGAAAAAAACCAAGAAAAAAACCGGTTACTCCACCGACGTAGAGGTGTTGACCAAGCTGGCCCGCAGCCACGAACTGCCGGCTCTAGTGTTGCGCCACCGCACCCTGGCAAAGCTCAAGTCCACCTATGCCGACGCCCTGCCGGACTTGATCCACGCGGAAACCGGCCGTATCCACACCTCTTTCAACCAGGCCGTGGCTGCTACCGGCCGGTTGAGCAGCAGTGACCCCAACTTGCAAAACATCCCCATTCGCACCGAAGAGGGTCGGGAGATCCGCAAGGCCTTCGTGCCCCGGCAGGGCTGGCAGTTGCTTTCGGCCGACTACTCCCAGATCGAGCTGCGAATCCTGGCCCACTGCTCAGAGGACCCGATTCTTATCCAGGCCTTCATCGATGATGAGGATATTCATACCCGCACGGCCAGCGAGGTCTTTCAGGTATTTCCCCAAATGATCAATGACGAGTTGCGGCGGCAGGCCAAAGCGATCAATTTCGGCATCATCTACGGCATGAGTGCGTATGGCCTGGCCAGGGATCTGGAGATCAGCAACAAGATGGCCCAGACCTACATCGACCACTATTTTACTCGCTATCGAGGCGTCAAGGCCTTTATCGACAGCACCATTGCAACGGCCCATGACACCCGTCAAACCAGCACGCTGCTGGGTCGCCGCCGACAATTGCCGGACATCGCCAGCACCAACCGCAATGTTCGCCGGTTTGCCGAGCGCACCGCCGTCAACACCCCCATCCAGGGCACTGCGGCGGATCTGATCAAACTGGCCATGATCAATGTGGATCAGGCCGTTCGGAAGCGGCGGCTGAAAACCGCCATGCTGCTCTCCGTACACGATGAGATGATATTCGAGGTGCCGCCCGATGAGCTCGACGATGCCAAGGCGTTGATCCGCCGGGAGATGGAGAGCGTGTGGGATCTGGCCGTTCCCTTGAAGGTCAACATGGCCTGTGGGATAAACTGGGCCGAGGCGCATTGAGGAGGGTTGTCATGAGAATGTCGACAGGGATACTGACATCAATTCTGATCACCATGTTGCTCGGTTGTGCCGGCCCCCGGATCACCCTGTTCTCGGATGCTTCCGATCCGCTTCAGGAGGTGATCCTGGACGGCACGGCCGACGACAAAATTCTGGTCCTGCCCATCAGCGGTGTTATCACCGATGCCCCCAAAAGTCGCATGTTGCGAACGATGCCGGGGCCGGTGCAGGAGGTCGTCTCCCACCTGAGGCTGGCCGAGACGGACGACCGCATCAAGGCCGTACTGCTCAAGATTAACAGCCCCGGCGGTACCACTACGGCCAGCGATATTCTCTACCATGAAATTCTCGCCTTTAAGCGGCGTACCGGAAAAAAGGTGGTGGTCTGCATGATGAACCTGGCCGCATCCGGAGGTTACTATGTCTCCCTGCCGGCCGACGTGATCATGGCCCATCCGACCAGCGTGACCGGTTCGATCGGCGTGATCCTGATGCGACCCGAGGTGTCGGGGCTGATGGAAAAGGTCGGTGTGGCCATGCAGGTGAATAAATCAGGTGAAAACAAGGACATGGGGTCGCCCTTTCGTCCCACCACGCCGGTGGAGGCGCAGATGCTCCAGGACCTGACCGATGCCTTGGGCCGACGGTTCATTCGCCTGGTGAAACAACACCGCAATCTGGACGATGCGCAATTGGCCAAGGTCGCCGACGCCCGGATTTTTCTTGCCGATGCCGCCGTTGCCGCCGGCCTGGTTGACAAGATCGGTTACCTCAAAGACGCCATCGAGGAGGCCAAGGCGATCGCCGACCTCGATACCGACGCCCGGGTGGTGGCTTACCGCCGTACCCAATACCCCGACGACAACATCTACAACACGCTCACCAGCGGGGCCCGGGCCGGTCAATCACCTCTGATGGACATGGGGGCTATCGGTGATTGGCTCTCCCTCGAGACCGGCTTTTACTACCTGTGGCCCCAGGCACTGGGATCGCCTTAATCCTATTTAATAATCGGAGCGGCACTCGCTGCCCGGGTTTAATACCGGAGGCTTTCGGCACCGTCATCGCTACCCAAAGATGAAGCGGGGGCGGTTTGTGTCAACGACAGCGATGGGTGGGTAAAATTGCATGCAAACCATCCAGACACCCGGGAAGGCTGCGTTTTTTAAGGCGTCTCCCCAGCGTTTTCATCGCTTGTCTCCGGTGTCGCCGACTGTTTCACGGTTTGATCCACCGCCCAGTAGATTGCCTTGAAGGCTTCCGGAAACCCCGTCGGTGACACCCTTCCCGTTTCGATGAACTTGACCACGATCTCCTTGGTGGCCCGAAGAATCTGCTCGTCTTGGCTTGTCTTTCTCATCAGTACCTACTCCGCATGGTAATATTATTAAATATATTAAACTGTTAACAGGAAGGCTGCTGGAAGTCAACAACGGCTTTCGACGGGGGCGGATCGCCGTTCGAAGCGGCAGGGGCAACAGAATGTTTGACACGGTTTCCGCCATCCTCTAATAAGAAGCCCCAACGGAAACCGATTGGAGAGGTCCATGAAATCCTATGATCACACTGTCCGCTATACCGTGGACAATCCGGACGTTGTCACCACCGATCTGCTCGACCCCATCGAGTACCATTACAAAGGCAAGCGGGATATCGTCATCACCATCGCTCAGCCGGAGTTTACCTCGGTCTGTCCCATGACCGGGCTGCCGGATTTCGGCACCATCAACATCCGCTATACACCGGACGATTTTATCATCGAACTGAAGTCCTTGAAATATTACCTGCTCCAGTATCGTGACGTGGGCATCTTTTATGAGCATGCGTCCAACCGGATCCTCGATGATCTGGTACGGGTGCTCAAACCCAAGATGATGGAAGTGACGGGTGTGTTCACGGCGCGGGGGGGGCTGACCACCAACGTTTGCGTACGGTATGAGGCGTCGTCATGATTGCCAACGTCGATCCGAAAAAGAACCTGCTGCCGTTGCTGCTATTGATCGCGGTGTTGGTCTCGGGCTGCGGCATGGCCGCGTCTTACCGACCGGCGTACCAAAAAACCATTCGTGATTATTCCGGCGGTGGCGGATACCGGAAAACCGTCGGCGTTATGGCCCTTTCCAACACGACTGTTTTTACCGGTGTATGGGTGGCCGAACCGTTTATGGCTGCCTTTCTATCCGGCATGGAAGCGGTGGCTTCCAATGCGGTACTGCTGGTGCCGGGAAAAATCGACGTCCCGCCGTTTCTATGGAATTCGCCGCGCATGGCCAGCGGTGACCTGGATGTGTTCACCCTTGCCGGACAGGCCCGGCAAGAGGGTATGAATGCCGTGGTGAGCCCCATTCTCATGGATATTCGGGTGCGCAAATTGAATACGGGATTCTGGTTTTTCAAGGATGTGGAATATCGCCTCCAGATCCAGACCGCCGCGGCCATCTACGATGTCGTCACCGGTGCCCGGCTGGCCCTCGGCATCCTGACCGATGAAATCGCCATCAACGAAAGTCAAGCCGGCATCATCCGAAACGGCCGGGAAGCCCAGGTGGACGATCTGGTTGACGTGGCCGCGGAGATGGGCGAAAAACTGGGCGAACAAATGGGCGATGCCATCCAGGGCGGCGCGTGGCTGGCATCCGTCATTGCCGTCGAAAACGGGGCCGGCGTCATTGCGGCCGGCGGCGAGGCGGGCATCGCGGCGGGCGACCGCTTCACGGTGATGGATGGCAGCGGTGTGCTGATCGGCCTGGGTGGTCAGCGCTTTGTCTTTCCCGGGCCCAAAATCGGCGAAATTACCATCGGTCGCGTGACGCCCCGGCTGTCTTTCGGCACACCCGAATCCGGGGACGCCCCCCCGATCGGCAGCATTTTGATCCCCGGGTGGTAGTCGGGTTTCCGGTTAGTGGTTCATGGTTCTGTGTTCCGGGCCGATGGCAAAATCGTCCCGGCGTATTGCCGGATCAGTTGCCTGGCCTCTTTTTCCGAAGCGACAAACCGGATGGCGTTGCGGAACTGCCCGGCGTTGCGCATGCCTTTGACAAACCAGCACAAGCGGCTGCGCATCATGCGACAGGCCGTCTTTTCCCCCAGATAACGCACCGAATCGTGAAGATAGCCGAGCATCATCTCAATGCGCTGGGCATCATCGGCCACCTTCTTTGNCGGACGGCCGTGGGCCAGCGCCAGTATTTCATCGAAGATCATGGGGTTNNCGATGGCGGCCCGGCCCACCATCACCCCGTCGCAGCCGGTTTCGGACAACATGCGCAAGGCCTCCGTCGGTACGGTCACGTCTCCGTTGCCGATTACCGGAATGGTCAGGGCCTTTTTTATCGCGCTGATGATGGACCAGTCCGCCGTTCCCCGAAATCCTTGCGTGGCCGTGCGCGGGTGAACGGAGATGGCATTCACGCCACAATCCTCGGCCAGACGGGCGATCTGCAAGGCCTGCTTTCCGGATGGCTCCCACCCGGACCGAATCTTGATGGTCAGCGGGATGCTCACGGCCCGGCGAACCGATTCGAGGATCCGGCGCGCCAGCGGCGGGTCTTTCATTAGGGCAGACCCCGAGTTGCTTTTCAGGATTTTTTTGACCGAGCAGCCGAAATTGATGTCGACAATATCAGCACCTGAATCTTGGACTATCCGGGCCGCATCGGCCATGATCTGGGGATTCGATCCGAAAATCTGCACCGACAGGGGCTTCTCCTCGGGTGTGCTGTCCAGTAGCAGCTCGGTTTTCCCGGAGCCATACACCAGGCCGTTTGAACTGATCATCTCCGAGTTGACCAGCCCGCAGCCGGCCCTTTTGGCCAATCGCCGCATGGGCAGGTTGGTGATGCCGGCAAGCGGTGCCAGCACGGTGAAATTGTCAGTTTCAATGGAGCCGATTTTCATTGGCGGCCCCTCTGGTCACAGGCTGGGTTGGCGTAGCAGAACAGGCAACTGTGGTAGCAGGGATGCAGGCTGTAGGACCCCACGTCGACGGAAGCCGTGCAGCCACACCCCGCTGCTTTTCGCTGGCCGGTATCCTGACGGAGGGATATTAGGCCACCATGAACGGCCATGATCCATCGGCCTGAAATGCATGCCCCGGCGCGGATGGTGGACTCTGGGGGAAGCCGATCCAACACCTTTTTTTCACAGCACAGGGCAAGTTGAATGCCCAGGGGGATCAGGGTTTGTTCCATATTCAGCAGAATCTTTTCTCGTTGCACCGGTGACGGTTCGACAAAGGTTAGCCTGTCACGGGTGCGCCGTTCAATCTTGCGATAGCGATCCATGAAGCTGGTGATGCAGGTGTCGATGCCGCACTTCCCGGCGGCGACGGCAATGGTTTCGAAATCATTCAGATTGGATTCGACGATGCCGGCTGTCCTGGTGAAGTGGCAGATGGGGTCGAAGCGCCACCGGACCGATGCGGCCCCGAACCGGCGGCACAATTGCCGCAACTGGTCCAGCCGTTGATCCAGGCCGGGCACCCCCGGCTCCAGGATGGGTGACCGTGAGTTGACGGTAAAGTTGAATAGCAGGTGGTAACCCATGGCCTGGAGCTGCTCTCCACAGCGATCTGCCAGAAACGGTCCGAAGTCTTTGGACCAGAAGACAATGGCGTGTACCCGCCGTGGTGTTACGGGCACCTGCCTGACCTGCCGGTTGAACGGATTGACCACCTCGATACCACCACGGGTCATCCGGTCCATGAACCAGGGCATGTAAAAGGCGGGAATGTCCGTTCGCCTCGATACGGACAGGACCTGTTTTGGTTCGCGTTTCATGTTCGAGGATTCGGCGGCGGCCTACCGCTTCAATTTATCGGACAGGGAGATCACCGTGGCCTTGCCGTCGGCAGGCGTGGGCGGTTTGTTGGGAACCGCTTCGTGAAGGTCGTCTTCCTCCATAGTGGATTCCGGGCACGTAATCCGCTCCAGGCGCATCCGTTTATCGTTCATGGTAAACTCGTCGCCCATGATATACCGGTCCCGCAGAATCCATGTGACCACCTGTAGCGGGACCTGAAGCATCAGCAGTTTTACATGGTACCAGTCCGGTTTGTTGTCGGGACGAATCTGTTCAATCCGGGCATAGCTCAAGGGTTGATCCTCAAAATGGATCAGCACGATATCATTTTTTGCGGCCATATAGGTATCTTATTGCTTCCTGATGGTTCGGTTACGGAACCCGTTTGCCGGAAACCGGCTGTCGATAAAGTCATAGACGTATATCACACGGCGACGGTCAAATGAAGGGGTGCCGATTAAAAATCGTTGACCGGAAAAATCATATGCCCTAATGCTTAACTTGGCCAAACCGGAAATAACATACCGTATGCACCAAGCCCAAAAGGAGGTCTACCGGTGACCCAGTATCGCATTCATCCCATCGTCATGGGAACCAAACAGTTCGACAAGGGTATGATGACTTACCAGCACGATTACGGAACGCCATACATCATCCCCATTTACTGCTGGTACCTGGAGGGCGGGGACCGAACCATCCTCGTGGATACCGGCGAGATGCACCCGGTGCAATCCGACGATCGTGAACAGGCCATCGGCGGGCGGATCTATACCTTCGAAGCGGGTCTGGCCCGACACAACCTGACGCCGGAAAGTATCGATACGGTGATTCACACCCACCTTCACAACGACCATTGTGAAAACGACTACAAATGCACCAACGCCGAAATTTTCGTCCATCCCAAAGAATTGGAGCATATCCACGATCCCCATCCACTGGATTTTAGATATGTGGCGGACTACATCGAAGATGTGGAGGAGAACGGTCAGATCCGGCTCGTGGAGGGAGACACGGAGATTGCCGAGGGCATCCGGGTGTTGCATACCCCTGCCCACACCGAAGGCGGCCTGACCGTGATCGTGGAGACGGCCGGCGGTAAGGCGGCCATCACCGGCTTTTGCGTGATCAACGACAACTTCTTCCCGCCCAAGCAGGTCCGGGCCATGGAAATGGAAGTGATTCCTCCCGGCACCCATGTGAACGTGTACGACGCCTATGATATCATGATCGAGGTCAAGGAGGTGGCCGATATTTTGTTGCCGCTGCATGAACCGGCCTTTGCCGACGGCAAGCCGATTCCCTGACTGAATATTCATTCATTTGTATGAAGCGGGACCTGATCCCCGTTGCAGCCCAAGTGTCTATGCTTTCTTAGACGAGATTTATTAATTTATTCTGATATAATAAGCAATTAGTTGCTTCCAGAAGATAAGCCGATAACCGTTTTGCGTTTGACAACGGATTTTTTATTCTGTTAAATGAATGAGTGTTCATTCATTCATGGTTAGGTTGCTTTCGAGATCGAGGCTCGAGAATCCTTAACTAGTGCCCGTCCAGAAATGAGGGCTTTTGGTCGAGATCAAGGCGTGCGAAAAATTTTACCGCAGGCGCCCCGCAGGAAGTGCCCTTGGGGCGCATATAGTTGATATATCCGAGGATAAAATTTTGAGCGCAACACAGATATCGGGCAAAAGAACCATTTATGGATGGGCGCTAACTAAAATCTGCAGGAGGATCTTATGATCAGGAAAATCAGGAAGGCCGCGGTCATCGGCAGCGGCGTGATGGGCGGCGGCATTGCCGCGCTGCTGGCCAGTGCCGGCGTAAAGACACTGCTGCTGGATATCGTTCCGTTTGATCTGAAGGAAGCGGAAAAAAGCGATCCGGTAGCCAGAAATAGAATCGCCAAGGCCGGGCTCGATACGGTCCTCATGTCCCGGCCGGCGCTGCTCATGCAGCCCCATGATGCGGATCTGATCAGCATCGGCAACCTGGAGGACGATTTCGACAAACTGGCGGATTGCGACTGGATCGTGGAAGTGGTGGTCGAGAACCTGAAGATCAAACAAGAACTGTTCAAACGTATCGAGCCGGAGAGAAAACCGGGTTCCATCATCTCCTCAAACACCTCCGGCATTCCGCTGAAAAGCATGAGTGAAGGGTTGAGCGCCGAATTCAAGCGTCATTTCCTGGGTACCCATTTTTTCAATCCGGTCCGCTATATGAAACTGCTGGAGATCATTCCCGGTGAAGCGACCCTTCCCGACGTGCTCGCGTATATGGCCGACTATGGCGAGCGGGTCTTGGGCAAGGGGATCGTCTGGGCCAAGGATACACCGAATTTCGTGGGCAACCGCATCGGCGTTCAGGGCATGGTAAAAACCATGCAGCTGATGCTGGAAGCGGGCATGACCATCCCCGACGTGGATGCCCTTTTCGGGCCGGCAATGGGCAGGCCGAAAACCGCCATGTTCAAGACCGCCGACCTGGTGGGGTTGGACACCCTTTTTCACGTGGCCAAGAACACCTACGACCTGGTGCCCGACGACGAGGCCCGTGCCGATTTTCTCATGCCCGATTTCGTGGGCAAGATGATCGCGGGCAAGATGCTGGGAAAAAAAAGCAAAGTCGGCTTTTACAAGACCGACATGACGCCCGAGTGGAAAAAAATCCGCAAGGTGATCGATCCGGCCACCCTGGCGCATGCGGAATATGGCAAAGTGGAACTTCCCTGCCTGGCTGCCGCCAAGGTTGCCAAATCCCTGCCGAAAAAGATGAAAGCCGTTGCATATGGTGACGACAAGGGGGCCAAATTCGCCTGGAAAGCCGTTTCTGCCAACCTGATCTATGCGGCCAACCGGATTCCGGAAATCTCCGATACGATCGTGGAGATCGACAATGCGATGAAGTGGGGATTCAACTTCGAGATGGGTCCTTTTGAAACCTGGGATGCCATCGGCGTGAAGGAATCCGTCGCCAAAATGGAAGCCGACGGCCGTATGGTTCCCGCAGCTGTCAAAGCCATGCTGGCGGCCGGCAACGAAAGTTTTTACAAGCTGGAAAACGGCAATCCTTCTTTTTACGATTTTTCCACAGGCAGCTACCAGCCGGTGAAAATCAACGCCAACATCATCTCCCTGGCCGGCCTCAAGGCCGACAATAAGGCCGTTAAAACATGCAAGTCCGCCTCCCTGGTGGATATCGGCGACGATGTCTTCTGCCTGGAATTCCACACCAAGATGAACGCCATCAACGGTGAAATCGTTGACTTCATGGCCGAAGGGCTGGACTATGTGGACGCGAACGGTGCCGGCCTGGTGATCGGAAACCAGGCGGGCGGTACGCCCGGCGCATTTTCCGCCGGTGGCGACCTGGCCTTCATGGCCGGGCTTGCCGAGGATGGCAAATACGCCGAGATCGACGCCTTCCTCAAAAAGGGCCAGACCGGCATGCAACAGGTGCGTTATGCCGGTTTCCCGGTGGTGGTGGCCCCTTACGGGTTGACCCTGGGCGGTGGCTGCGAGGTGTGCCTGGGCGCCGCGGACAAGATCGTTGCCCACAGCGAACTTTATATGGGTCTGGTTGAAATCGGCGTGGGGCTGCTGCCCGGCGGTGGCGGATGCCTGAACCTGTGGAAGAAGATGACCAGCACCATCCCCGAACCGGTCACCGACGTGGATCTGGCCAAATTCTTCGTTCCCACCTTCATGGCCATCGCCATGGCCAAGGTCTCCATGTCCGCCGCCGAGGCCCGGGCCAACGGCTTCCTCGGCCCCCGGGACCGGATCGTGTTCAACCGGGACTACCTCGTCGGTGAAGCCAAGAAAGAGGTCCTCAAGATGGTGGACGAAGGCTACGCACCGCCGGTCAAACGGCCCATCAAGGTTCTCGGTACGGCGGCGCAAGGCATGATCGACGCCGAGCTGTTCAACATGCAGTCGGCTAAATTCGTCAGCGAATACGACGCATTTCTTGCCAAACGGATCGCCTACGTGATCAGCGGCGGCGACGTCCGCACCAACAGTGTCATCGAGGAAGAAGTGATCCTCAACCTGGAGAGAGAGGCTTTTATCGATTTCTGGAAACAGGAAAAGACCGTGGCTCGCGTCGCGCACATGCTAAACACCGGCAAGCCGTTGAGAAACTAATTCAAACGCTAAGGAGGAAAATTCCATGAGAGACGCATATATCGTATCGTCCGTCAGGACCCCCTGCTGTCGGAGAGGCAAAGGGGCCTTAAAGGATACGCGACCGGAAGACCTGCTCTCCTTCATCATGAAGACGGCGGTTAAAAACACCGGCAAGGTAGAGCCCAAGGAGATAGACGACGTCATGATCGGCTGCTCCTTTCCCGAAGCCGAGCAGGGCCTGAACATCGGTCGACTGGCCACCCAGATTGCCGGTTTTCCTATCACCGTATCCGGCGCCACCGTCAACCGCTTCTGCTCCTCGGGGCTGGAAGCCATCGCCCTGGCCTCGCTCCGGGTCATGGCCGGCTGGTCCGAGGTCACCATGGGCGGCGGTGTGGAGTCCATGACATTTGTGCCCATGGGCGGCAACCTGCCCCGCCCTCACCCCGAACATACCAAGGCTCACGCAAACCTGTACGCATCCATGGGCATCACGGCAGAAAACGTGGCCAATCGCTACCACGTGACCCGTGAAGACCAGGATGCCTTTGCCTACGACTCCCAGATGAAGGCCGCCAAGGCCCAGAAGGAAGGTCTGTATACCGAGATCGAACCCACCCCGGCAGCCAGGTATGTGCTCCAGNANAACGGCACCTACAAGAAGGAAACCTTTATCCAGGATTTCGACGACGGCGTCCGGGCCACCACGACCAAGGAGGGGCTGGCCAAATTGCGAGCGGTGTTCGCGGTCAACGGATCGGTCACCGCCGGCAACTCGTCCCAGACGACGGACGGTGCGGCGGTAACCATCATCGCCAGCGGTGCCGCGGTAAAAAATTATGGCCTCAAACCCATCGCCAAGCTGAAGATGTACACCACCGTCGGCTGCGAGCCGGACGAGATGGGTGTGGGACCGGCGGTGGCCATTCCCAAGCTGCTGGACCTGGCCGGAATGAGAACCAGCGATATCGGCCTGTGGGAAATCAACGAGGCCTTTGCTTCCCAGGCCCTCTACAGCATTCGCACCATCGGAATCGAAGATCAGATGGACCGTATCAACATAGGCGGCGGCGCCATCGCCCTGGGCCACCCCCTGGGATGCACCGGCGCCAAGCTGTGCGCCACCCTGCTGGCCAACATGCAGCGCAAGGGCGTAAAATACGGTGTGGAGTCCATGTGCATCGGCGGCGGCATGGGTGCCGCCGCCCTGTTTGAGCTCTGCGATTAAAAATGATAACGGCCGCCATGACAGGCGGCCGTTATAATCTTGCTGTGTGTTACGCTATGGTTGACAATGCATGTGCAATATAGATAAATGGCATCTTTTCAACCTACTTTCCAAAAGCGTGATCGTCACATGAATCCATCAGAAATAAGTGCCCCCGGTTCCCATCTGGTCGCGGACTGGCAAGCGCTCATGCGCACGTTCATTCACCCGGAGAATGACGCCACCCGAAAGATCCTTGTCAAATATATGGAACAGATACTTTTCGGGCTCCACACATTTTTGGCGGACCACGTGGGTATCACCGAGGAGGTCAGTTTGAAAAAACTGGCCCAACGATTCACCGATACCCGAATCAACGACCAGCCCGAAAAAAAACTGGCCGACGTCATTACCGATCTAATTGAAAATATTGCGCCCCATGCGGTCAATGTGGCCTCGCCCTACTTCGTGGGGCACATGACCGCCGCCATTCCATTTTTCATGGTGCACCTGAAAACCATCGCGGCGGCCTTGAACCAAAATACGGTGAAGCTCGAAACCTCCAAAGTGGTCTCCATTATCGAAAAACAAGTACTGGCAAAAATTCATCGCCTGATCTTCAATCGCAGATCATCCTTTTACGATCATCACGTGCAACATGTGGAAACCACCTTGGGCAGCTTTGTGGAAGACGGCACCCTGGCGAATATCACGGCCCTGTGGGTGGCGCGAAACCGACTGCTCGGACCCCGCCCCGGTTTTGCCGGCGTGGAGAACGATGGTCTACCGGCTGCCTTTGCAGCCTGGGGGGTCAAGCGTTGTGTCGTACTCGTCTCCCGTCTCGGACACTACTCCTTGAAAAAAGCAGGCGGGTTGCTGGGCATTGGGAACCGGAATGTCATTCCGGTGGATGTGGACGAACATAACCGCATTGATCTTTCGGCCCTTCAACGGAAAATGGATGAACTTGGCAAATCCACGGCCGGGACCCGCATTTTGGGCGTGGTGGGGATTGCCGGAACGACGGAAACCGGTAGTATCGACGCCTTGCCCGCCTTGGCTACCATCTGTCGAGACCGTCAAATCCATTTTCATGTAGATGCGGCGTGGGGTGGGCCGACACTGATGTCCGAGCGCTACCGGCGCCTGCTGGACGGCATCGGCCTGGCCGATTCCGTCAGCATTGACGGCCACAAGCAATTGTACATGCCCATGAGTTGCGGCATGGTGTTTTTCAAGGACCCCTTGGCCATGGATGTGGTGGCCTACCATGCCGGTTATATCAACCGGCCGGGATCCGTTGACCTGGGTATTAAATCCCTGTCCGGGTCACGGGAGGCCAATTCCCTGATTCTGGACAGCGCATTGAAAATCATGGGGCTCAAGGGTTATGCCCTGTTGATTGACCATGGGATCGAAACGGCCCGGCAGTTCGCCAGGGAGATTAAACGGCGCCCCCTTTTCGAACTGGTCACTGCGCCGGAGTTGAACATCCTGACCTACCGAATCAATCCGGAAACGGATGCCCCGCACAAATCCGCCCCATCCGTCCATCGGCGCCGGTCTGCGCTGGAGCGGCTCAATTCGATCAACACCACCGTTCAACGGCTCCAGCGGGAGCGCGGTAAGAGTTTCGTATCGCGAACGACGCTGTATCCATCCACGGCCCAGGGGACCGGAATGGTGGTCCTGCGTTGCGTCATCATGAACCCGTTGACGACCATAGGGATCCTTAAATCGATCCTCGATGAACAGACAACGATTTATAGAAACGCTTTTTCGGCCTCCGAATCATGAAAATGATAGTTTGCATATGGAAGAAGGTTGTGTTAATTATAAGCCGATAATGAAGGATTGAAAGGTTACTTTTCGTGAAAACATCCATCTCGGGCGACCGGTTTTATTTTTATTATTACTTCAGCAGTGGTGTGCCTGAGGTGTGCTGACCCCCGATATAATAGGAGAAAAGCAAAGCCGCAGGCCAAAAGCCTGCGGCTTTTTTTATTTTTTACATTACCCCAAAATACCGTCGACCCATTTTAAAAACCGGAAAGGAAAACCAGCATGGAAAAGACCTACGACATTCGCGTGGAAAAATTCGATCCACTCATTTCACCGGCCCAGTTGAAAGACCGGATTCCGTTGAATGAAATTGCCCACCGCACCGTGGTGGAGGGACGCCGGGCCATCTCCGATATCCTGGAGGGAACGGATCCCCGGCTGTTGGTGATCACCGGTCCCTGCTCCATCCACGACGAGGTGGCGGCCCTGGACTATGCCCGGCGGTTCAAGGCGCTGAGCGAAACGGTTACGGAAACCATGCTGCTGGTGATGCGGGTTTACTTTGAAAAGCCCCGTACCAATGTGGGCTGGAAGGGATTGATCAATGATCCCTGGCTCAACGGCAGTTATGACATNAACGCCGGACTTCAAAAGGCGCGCGGNCTACTGCTTAAAATAACGGAAATGGGTTTGCCTACCGCTGCGGAGATGCTGGATCCCATCGTTCCCCAGTACATTGACGGACTGGTTTGCTGGGCCGCCGTCGGGGCGCGAACCACCGAATCCCAGACTCACCGTGAGATGGCCAGCGGTCTTTCCATGCCCGTGGGGTTCAAGAACTGCACCGACGGCGATCTGTCCACGGCCGTTAACGCCATGATCGCGGCCGCCTCTCCCCAGCATTTCCTGGGCATTGATTCGCAGGGCCAGACCTGCATCGTTACCACCATCGGCAATCCCCACGCCCACATCGTGCTGCGCGGCGGACCCAGACCCAACTACGATACCGTCAGCATCAATGAAGCCCAGGCCATGCTGGCGGCCAAAGGTCTGAGTGGGGCGATCATGGTGGATTGCTCCCACGATAATTCGAGGAAAAATTACACCCTTCAAGGATCGGTGTGGCAGGATGTGATCAACCANCGCATGGACGGAAACCACAGCATCATCGGTATGATGCTGGAAAGCAACCTGAAGGCGGGCAACCAGAAGAACACCGGCAACCTGGAAACCNTGGATTACGGGGTTTCCATTACCGACGCCTGCATCGATTGGGAAACCACCGAATCATTGATCCTTTCCGCTCACGAACAGCTGGGCAGCCTCGGGAAAACCGGTGAGAACGACGGTTCGCACCGGTATAAGGTTGGGTGATTTTTGCACGTTGAATAAATTTGTTTTTCACTGCCATGAATGAGATTGCGCGTGATTGGCCTTCGTTGTCTGGGTCAGGCGTCTGATAGAAAAAATCGAATCTGCCGAGAAGCAATGGACGCATCATGATTTTCATTCGGCCAATTTTATTTTCCTTTCTGCTCGCCTGTCTGGGGCCGGCTTCTGTCTGGGCAGAGGAAAGCGCTGCGCCGGATGACGGATCTCGTCCCCTGTCACAGGAAGAGCGCCGGCAGCGTGTGCTACGGACGACCATGACCGGTATCGGCGTGGTCACCCTGTGGGGGGTGTCGCAGTGGGATTATTTCTCCCGAACGCCCCATGCCCGGTCGGAAGGCTGGTTCAGCAGCGACACCGACAGCGGCGGAGCCGACAAACTGGGACACATGTACACCACCTACGTCTGTTCCCACGGGCTGGCCGCCCTCTATAAACACTGGGGATTTGCCAAGAAGGATGCCGCCCGTTACGGTGCCTTTTCTTCTTTTGCCATCATGGGCTACATGGAGTTGGGAGACGCCTTCAGCGAATACGGCTTTTCCTACGAGGATATGTTGGCCAATACCGCCGGCGCCTTGATGGGCTACATATTGTATCAGGATGACGATTTGGCCGACAAGATTGATTTTCGATTGGAGTATGGTTTTGAGCCAACCAAGATCGATTTTACCACGGATTATGAGAATCAGAAATTCCTGCTGGCCCTGAAACTGAATGGCTTTGATTGGGCCAGGGAGACCCTCTGGTGTCATGTGGAGTTTCATCTCGGCTACTACACCCGCGGTTATGAGGACCAGGAGATAGACCATGAGCGAAAGATCTACGTGGGCATCGGTATAAATCTCACAGACCTGTTCAATCGCCACGCTTGGGAAAAAACAGCCACGGTTCTTCGCTACATCCAGATCCCCTATACCTCCATCACTGCTGAGCATAATTTTGATTAGTTTGTTTTTATTCGTGCACCCGGTTGGTTCGGGGAGTGATCAGGGCCTTGGAATACAGACGGAAAGCAGTGGTGGGCGGAACGACGCCCTCTTGTATGCTAAATTTCCGACCACAGAATCTTGGTTGATCCGTCATATTCATCGTTACAAAAAATCATACTTTCGAAAAACAAAAACTAGAAACCGTACCCGATGGACAAATGAAACCGGCCGGCTGCTTCGCCTTCATCGCGGTCAAGCTTGTGGCCGTAGAGGAGGCCCATGGGGCCGATGGGGGTGATATAGCGAAGGCCCAGACCGACGGAAGCGCGAAACCGGTCCGACCCTTCGTCCACCGATGCATTTCGGACGCTGCCGATGTCGAAAAAGGTAGTTAGCTCCAGGTTCAGACCTAGGTCGATGCGGGCCTCTAGGCTGCCGACCACGGACGTCCGGCCGCCCACGGGATCACCCACGCCGTCGGATCGCAGCAGGTTCTCTTTGAATCCTCGGACATCCCGGATTCCGCCAAGGAAAAACAGCTGGTCGTCGGGGACCCGGTCAAGGTCCGAATAGGGCAGCACCTGCCCAACCCTGACCAGCCCGGCCAGCGTAATCCTCTCCACAGGTGTATGATAGTAGCGGGTATCGAACAGGTAGCGCACAAAATCATCCAGCTGGTTCTGAACACCTTTGGAAAGGTCCACGCCCAATGAGGTAAACAATCCTCTGGTGGGGCGGACAAACGAATCCCGGCTGTCATAGCGAATGTGGGGCGTGGTGATAAAAATGGTGCGGACCTCCTCTATTTCGCCGTCGGTGGGTTGATTGTCCACGCTGAACTGATCCCGTCGTTCCAGACTGAAACTCAACCCCGTGGTGAGGTACTTGCCCCACTCGCGACCAAACCCTATGGATGTGCCGGTGGTTTGCGTGCCGAAGGGTTGGTTGAATTCGGTCAACTCCTCATAGAAAACGCCGATACTGGCCGATATACGGGTGCCCACCAATCGGGGTTCGGTCAGGCGGGTTTCCACCCGGTAACCGGTTTGGCTGATTTCACCACTGGCCCACAGATCCTTATTCAGGCCGAACAGATTGCGATCACCGATTGCAGTGCGGCCGAAAAAGCCACTGTCAGACTCGTAGCCGCCGCTGATCTGGGCGTAGTAAGGCTTGTTTTCTTCTACCTCAACAAACAGATTGACCGTTTCCTCCTTTTCTTTCAACCCGAAGGTGCGATAATTCACCCCATGGAAAATGTCCAGGTCTCTTAGCCGACGCTGACCGTCGTGTAGGGTTCTCAAAGAGAGGGGCGTTTGGGGGTGGACCGCCAATTCCCGGCGGATTACCTTTTCAGCCGTCCGTAAGTTGCCGACGATGAAAATCCCTTCCAGGGTCACCTGCGGACCCGGGTCGACCTGGTGGCGGATATCCACACGGGTGCGGTTTTCGTTGTAGGTGATCCGTGATTCTACCGTGGCGTGAGGATATCCCGCTTCGGAGACCAGGCTGGCGATGGCCTCCTTTTCCGAATCCAATGCCGTGCTGCGAAACGGGTCGCCGACATGGTGAATCAGCACCTTTCCGGCCGCTCTTTGCGGTTCTGCGGCCAAGCCGTGAATTGCAATGGAACCGACTCTGGTTTGGGGGCCTTCATTGATTTTCAGTGATACGGCGGCGCCGGTTTGATCTTCACTGATGGATGCCTCAGCATCCACGCTGCGTTCCTGGAACCCCTGTTTCATGTATAGGGTGGTGACCGCATAAACATCTACATCCAGGGTTTCAGGCACAAAGGCGCCGTCGTGGAACATGGCGGGTGGGCGGGTGAGCAGCTGCTCTTTAATTTTCGTCTCATCTATCGTTTGGTTCCCGGTAATCGTAACGGCATCAACGATGGTTTGCGGCCCCTCTTCGATCACGAAAAGCAATTGACGAAGATCTGCCGGGTCGCCCGGCATGTCGGTCGTCTCCACCTCGATCCGGGGCTCGAGAAATCCGGCCTCACGATAGCGTCGATTCATCTTTTTAACGCTTTTTCTCACACCGACGTTGCCTCGGTTCCCGCCGGTGAGAAGGACCACATCCTTTTTCAGAGTCAGTTTCCAGAAGCGTTGATTTCCCTCAAAATCGACCCTGTAGCGTCGTCCCTCCCGGACCCGAACGGTCACATTGACCCGGTGTGAATCGCCGGGATCACCGATACGATAGGACAGTTCGGCATCGGCAAATCCTTTCCGACGGTAGTACTTGATCAAGGAATCCATATCCTTTTTTAGTCGATACTCGCTGAACCGGCCGATGACGGGCGCCAGGGCCGTCCACCATGTCTTCATCCGCCATTTGAGAGCCCGGGAGGAGATGCCGCGGTTGCCATCGAAGATCAAAGCGCCCAGCACAAAATGGGGCCCCTTGTCGATATCCACGACAATCACGCCGTGTTCTTCCCCAGAATCCATCCGGGCGTTCACCGACACCCGGGGATCGATGTAGCCTTCGCGCTTATAGCGTTCGACAATTGTCCCGATCTGGGCGGAAAGATCCTTATGGGTGTAGGGATCTCCCGGGTAGATGGTCATCTGGTTGAGAATATCGTGCTCGAAAAGGGGATAGCCGCCCCGGATGCGGATATCCTTGATATAGTGATAGGGGGTCAGGGTGAAAATAAGTGACTCTCCGTCGGTTGCGGAGACTGAATCCACGTGAATGGCCGAGAAGCGGCGGCTCAGTTTGAGGATCTCGATCGTGTTTTGAATAGCCGTATCGGTCAACGGTTTCCCGGGCCGGATGGGGATGATCTGCCTGGCCATGGCGGCATAGGGTGCCTGCTGCTCCGGCGGTGCATCAATCACCACCTGCACATCACGGACAACGGCGCCAACCACGGCGGATGTTTGCACATGATTGCCGTCAACGGTGTCGTCCATTGCTCCAGCCAAGGCGGTCGGGATAAAGAGGGTCAGGATCATCCATACCAACGGGCATGGTTGTTTGTTTCTGCGAAATATTTTCACGAACGAAGCCTAATGATGCAGGAAAACATGGCCAAGGATTGTGAGTTGATTGCACTCACCTGAATTCGATCCGGTACATCAATTCGGATCCGTATATGCCCTTGCTGTTCTGAAACCCGCTGACCAGGATGTGCTCCAGCAATTTGTACTCCGTGATGGCCCGCTGGGTAATCTCGCCGTCCTTGGTCTCGACCGCATATTTGACGGTCATACGGTCGGACAGGTGCTTGCCCACGGTCACCTTGACCGCACCGGCGTCCTGGTCGTCGCTGCCATTGGTTTCCACCTGTAGAATGTCGATACCCGTGGTCCTTTTAATGTCGTCGCCAAAGGTGTCGGCGATCATGTTGGCCATGATCTGGGTGGTGGTGCTTTGGGTGCCGCCTTCACCGGCGGACAGCTCACCGGCAGTTCTCCCAAACAGGAGCAGCGAAAGGATGTCCGAATCGGTTTCCGTGGGAGACGATGAAAGTTGAATGTCCAGGTTGTCCGGCGTCCCCTTGATGGTCAGCCTGATCGTCCAGGTGCGAATTTTGGTTTCACTCTCGATATCGATGTCGGCTTCGGTCTTATACGGGCTGACGAAATCGATGATCCCTTTTTTGACGTCGAAGGTCTTCTTCTGCAAGGTGAGGGTCCCCTCTTTCACCTGGGCCCGGCCACTGACGATGGGATGGGCCAGGGACCCTCCGATTTTGAGATCCGGACTGATCTCGAGTTCGGCCATGTTATTTTGGACCATGAAGGGCTGCCGATGGCCCACGGTAATATCCAGCTTAACCGTGTCGAAATAGGGAATGGAAAGGGTCTCGGTCTCGGGGGCAACGCTACGCCGGCGGGTGGTTGCGCCGGCGGCGATTTGCACCAAACTGATCTTGACATCCTTGTAATAGACGCCTTCGATCAGCATGATTGTTCCCTGGGCGTTGGCTGTCCGGTCGCTTCCCGTGATGTCGATATCACCGTTGAGCAGAACGGTCAGGGTGTCGGGAATTTCCAGGGGAAGGGATCTCATATCGACGTCAACGTTTACTTGCGTCGGCCTGAACTTCTCATAATCTATGCTGCCGTTCACGTTAAATGATCCCGTGTCCAGAAATCCGTTCAAGGCATCGATACGGATATTGTCGGGGGTCAGGTGAATGCGGCCGTTCAGGTCGTGAAGTTTTTGAACCAATCCGGGTACCGTCATCCCGATCTGTTCCAGATCGATGCGGGCATCGATTTGCGGTTCGGCCGTTTCGCCGGAAATCCTCCCTTTCAAGGTAATCATACCGCCGGCATCGGCCAGTTCATCTCTGAAAACGGCGCCGGCGGCCAAAGGGATGCGGCCGTCGATCGCCATGCTGAGGGGGCCGTTTACCTGCGCCTCTCCTTGCAGACGAAGCCTGCCCGAGGAGAGCAGCGCCACATCAAATTCGGGAATGGAGAGTTTTTGGTCGGCCAGTTGCGCCACCATGCGGTTTGACGCGATCAATGCGGTCTCGTTGAAGCGCAGGTGAAATTCGTCCAAGTCCACGGTTGCCGAGGCATTGGCAACGTCCCGGATGTTTCCGGTCGCCGTTACCCGGCCGGTCACGGTGCCGTGAAAATCCGGTTT